>Ga0315541_1001232_pt1 | contig 24489 bp, 19 predicted proteins | sample SalMarSW160190MG_FD_203095 | JGI IMG/M metagenome (GOLD analysis project Ga0315541, IMG submission 203095) | Salt marsh sediment microbial communities from the Plum Island Ecosystem LTER, Massachusetts, United States - Salt Marsh Sediment SW1601-190 ...
TTGACTTTACAGCAACCGGTATAAATCTGAATACTCAAAATAAATAAATCAAAGTTGAACTGTAATTATTATGTATTAGATAGATAAGAAAATTGCAATAGTGTTAAAACATTTATTTAACTTTGTATTATGGGAAATTATAAAGAAGATACAAGCCAACACTTTGGAACTATATTTTTCATAATACTGTTCTCACTCTTTATATTAATTTCTTTAGGTAAATCAGAAACTCAAAATACAGCATTATCAGGATCTCTTTTCCATACTGAACTGGTACTTGGAAATATCTCAGCTCATCCCGATGCAATCGTGTTTAATGCTGTCAATATACCCAATCTTTACAAAGAGAGCTTAAATGCCTTGCACAATACAAGCCCTGACCTGTTTACATTACATTATAAATTATCCCATTACAACCATAGTATATACCAGTATTTCATAAACATGCAAAAAACGAGGCTGGTAATTGAACCTCTGTTTCTATGGAGATTATATCATCCTGCTTCCCCGGGCAAAAATGATGACCTGCCGGTTTTAAGTTAATGTTGTTGGTTTCTCTTCGCGAAGAGAGAAAAGAATTGAATTTTAACTTAAAACTTATATCATGAAAACTAAGATTTTTATTGTTGCAAGCATTGTTGTGGCATTCCTTTTTGTAGGATGCTCAACAAATAAAGACTTTGATTATAAAGTCACTGTTTTACCTCTAACATACAATTCAGTTCCGACACTCAGCGATATGAATAAAGCTGCTGAGGTAATTAGTAAAAGACTGAATTACTTTTTCAGTATCCCTGAAGAAAGTATAATATCTGATGTTACTGATAATAAAATATCATTGACCATACACAATATCGATACCGGCAAAGTTGACCTGATTAAGAAGGTGATCACTGATTACGGCAAACTGGAATTCCGGGAGACATATGAGAATAGTGAAATCATTGAATGCCTGTCAGAGGCAAACAATGTGCTGCGGGATATGCAACCTGTTGCTGCAGAAGCTGATACTCGCGAAGAATCTGTAAAGGATAATCCATTGCTTGGAATCCTGAGTCCGATGATTACTGACCAGGGTAAGCCAATGCCTTCATGCATGATAGGTCTTGTCAGTGGAAAAGATACCTCACAGGTAAATGAGTATTTGAAAATGGACCAGGTAAAAGCGCTTTTCCCCGGTGATATTAAATTTCTCTGGAGCGCGAATCCATACAAGTATGACAGTTCAAAATCATTGTATGAGCTTCATGCAATTAAGGTCACTACCGGCGATAATCAGGCTCCTTTGGACGGAAGTGTAGTTACTTCAGCGAAGGTGGTTGCCGGATCATCTGACACAGATCTGAGGATCGACCTTTCGATGGATAGTGAAGGAGCCGCAACCTGGGCAGCAATAACACGTGAAAATACTAACCGGTGCATTGCGATTGTATTTGATGGTTATGTCAGATCCTATCCCAGGGTAATGAGCGAAATTACAGGAGGAGATACTGAAATTACAGGGAATTTTACTCTCGATGAAGCAAACGATTTTGTCAATATCCTTAAATCAGGTGAATTACCTTTTGAACTTAAGATCGTTGGAGCACAAATAATAAACAGGGAATAAATTCAATAATTATTGTTGAAGTTCAAAAGCTCCCGGAACAGGTTTCGGGGGCTTTCCTTATTTCAAGCTGATCTGAAAGGAAGCGAAGGCTGGGTGCAACGGTACCCCACCTTCGCTCCGATAAATCGGAGCTTCGGACATAGTCCGACGACTGGAAATAAGGATACACCCTTTCACGTCCATCTGAATACTGTGACAAACTTTATGTTATAAATATTTAATATTTTTATTTTGCAATTAGAGATATACTAATTTGATAAGCTATGAGAAACAAATATATCATCCATATTGCTATCTGTTTATTGTTTCTATTGCCACAACCACACCACTAAATCGCAAACCCCTGTAGATCAATGAATTGCATTAATTGATTCTGTGCAGAACATATTCTTTTTAGCATTCTGATATAATTATTATTTATAAAAGTTGTATTTTAGAAAAAAAAACAGACAATGAAATTTAAGATTAGTGTAATTATTTTACTTTCACTGCTATTGGTTATTTTCGCTTTGCAAAATACAGAAATAGTAGACGTTAAGCTATGGTTCTGGATGGTAAAAATCCCCAGAGCTTTGTTAATATTGTTATGTATAGCAATGGGTGTAATTATTGGAATGATTGCGTCCAGATGCAGTATTAAAATACCAAAAAAGGATGACAGGAATGAAAACGATCGCCAATAGTCATCAGACAATTTTTATTGACAATGAAATTTGAGACGTTAGTAGTAAATACAGCGACAGGCCCCATCCCGGTTAAAACCATTTTTTCTTTCGGAAATAAATTAGCATTCCTATTGCCACTATTACTATAACACCCCACATAATAAAATAACTGTATTTATAATGAAGCTCGGGTACTACATCAAAGTTAGTTCCATAAATTCCAGCAATAAAAGTAAGAGGTATGAAGATGACTGAAAAAACTGTCAGAAACTTCATAATATCATTAAGCTTGGTGCTCATAGTTGTATGATAAATGTTTAATTGGTCAGATAATATTTCCCGGTAATTATCAGTCGATTCCGTTGCGTGAATGATATTGTCCAGGAGTTCTTTGAAATGAACATATGTACTTTCGTTAATAAATTCTGATTCCATTTTTGATAAAGCCAATATCATCTCTTTGGCGGGATTAATGTTTTTCCGTAAATAATTCAGTTCTTGTTTATATGAATTAATTTGATCGATGACACTTTGGTTAGGATTAAGAAGCAGCTTCTCTTCCAGACCCTCAATTTTATCTCCAAATTCACTTATGATATATATGTAATTATCCACAACAATATCGAGCAATGTAAAGGCTAAATAATCAGTTCCGGAATTTCTGATTCTTTTTTTATGTGTTCTGATACGCTCTCTGATTGGTTCAAAAACATCTCCTCTCTTTTCCTGAAAGGAGATCAATACATTTTTAGTTAAAATTAAGCTCAAATTTTCAACTAAAATTGAACCTGTAGCTTCTTCTTGTTGCAGCATTTTTATTGAAAGAAGAATACAATTAGGATATTCTTGCACTCTAGGCCTTGCTAGTGTGTCCATTACACCAGCCAGGATAAGGTTATCAAACTTGAATCCACTCGCTATCTCTTCTATAATTGTGTTGTTATGCAGCCCGTCAATATTAAACCAGGTTACGGATTCTTTACGTTGATACTTCAAGACCTCCTTAACCGTTTCGATTGCACTTTCTTCCAGATTATCTGCATCAAAATCTATCACGCGTAACAATACTTTATTAATCTTTTTCTGGCCTCTGAAATATATAGCATCAGGCGGCAAACCAATTTCTTTTTTCTGTTTTAACGTAAATCTTCCCATGCTCTCTTTTTTTAAAACTTCATATTAAATCCAAAACTAATTACGTTATCTATTTTAACTATTTTACCTGCAATCCATTTAAAGCTACCAACAAATGAACACTGTAGATCAATGATTTGCAGCACAATGCAATTCTCTAGAATGACATGGATTCAGAGAGCCTCCTGAATCTCTCATAGACCTTTTCACCCTTTGCAATTTGTTCTGCATTTCTGCTTATCTGAGCGAGTCTCTCACTTGTCATTTTTCGGGTTTTCATAGCATATTACTTTCTTTAATACATATATATTCAGATAGTACAATTTACAAAATTTTCACTTGATTAAATATATGATTGATAAACTCACCGTCTAATTTACACCTTAATAAGGCTAAAATCAATTCTATTTCCTCTGAAACGGAAGCCTGGACGTTTTACACACCATAGTTTTCTATGATAAACGAAACTGAAAGCGTAGTTTATGGTGGAGACGGTAGCAAAATCGGTAGCGGATGTGTAGTGGCTCAACGGCTCAACGGAGGGAGGTGGGATCGCACGAAGGACTCTATGACAGAAACATCGCCACAGGAAGGGCGAGTATCTTATCTGAAAGCTGTTTTATCGTATTATCATTGCTTAACAGAAATGACTGAAGCAGGGGCTTGTCAAGTAACGTCTCAAGTCCTGTAATATGTCTTGCATCTGTTCTGCCGGCACTACCTGACATTTTAATTTCTATGGCTATATATCCCTTCTCAGTTTCAAGGAGCAGGTCAATCTCCCTCCCGTCAACAGTACGCAGATGATAGAAAGAAACAGGGTAGTTAAGATTCTTTGCCTGTTTATAAATTTCAGTCACCACTGCGCTCTCAAATTCATTACCTGACTGATCTCCGCTCTTTTGAATTATAGCTTTCTGTACACCTGGGTCAAGGTAATGAAGCTTCGGACTCTTTGTCAGACGCTTGACCTTATTCCTGGTCCAAGGCTGAAGCTGTATGGTCTGGTAACTCATGTCAAGGTAGTTTATAAACTTCTGCGCTGTACTTACAGTTATGCCGGCTTCCCTTGCCAGATCGGAATAATTTATTAATTCTCCCGTCAGAAGAGATGTCATCTTCTGGATCTTTACAAAGGGCTCAAGAAACCTGAAATTCGCGAGATCCCTCACATCCCTCTCTAGGTAGGTACGCACATAACCTGTCAGCCATTCAGATCTTTCATCATCACTCATGGCAGGATTGATAATAGCAGGATAACCACCGAATTTAAGGTAATACCTGAAAGCTTCTTCCCTCTCTGCATAATCTGACTCCATAATAAAAGATGGTGGTGAATCAGGGATTTTACCGGATTTAAGATATTGCTGAAAGTATGATGGTTTTACAGTCTCTTCCCATTTATTTGTCAGGATCTCAGGAACAGTCAATGGGAAAAGCTCAAAAATGACACATCTTCCGGCAAGCGTTTCACGCACTTTACTCAATAGTAAAAGCTGGCTTGATCCTGTAAGCAGGTAACGCGTCTCAGGATATCCGTCATATACTGCTTTAATGCTTTCAATAAGTGACGGAACTTTCTGAACTTCATCAAGAATTGCTTTAGGATACAGGTGATGCCATTGGGCAGCTGTGAGTGAAGCATATTGTCCGGATAGCATCGGATCATCAAGAGCAATATATTTCATTTTCGGGAAACATAATTTCACTAGTGTGGTTTTCCCGGTCTGCCTTGCTCCTGTAAGTATAACAATTCTGCCTGTTACAGACTTGCTTTTCGTTATAATTCCGTTATTTATTGATCTTGATTTCATAAAATAGCATAATATTTATAATAAGAATAGCAAATATACGCTAAAATTTATAATAAGTCAAATTTTTCTATCCACTTTTTGATGGTATGACGGTATGAGGGGGGAGAAAAGGGCGAACGTCTTACCTTCGGCCTGTCTTGCGCTCGTCGAGCGTTGTCTTGCTCCTTTCAGTCGCAGTCTGATTATTTTTCAGACCAGTCGACGGAGTTCCTCGTCAGAGGAACGACAGACGTCACTCTGCGACAGACTATAAGACTATCTTCATCTCTCAAGCCATCTTCTGAATTCCGCTATCTTGCTGCGGCTCACTAAGATGTCATCATCCCGGGAATTGGTTATTTTTAATTTTAACCTGCTGCCGGAATAGGAAATGATATCAGCTATTGCATTGATATTAACGATATGCTTTCTGCTTATCCTGAAGAACAGAGCTGGATCAACAAGCTTCTCAACCTGCTCAAGAGAATAATTGATATCGTATGTCTTGCCCGTGCTTTCAAGAAGAAATGTTGATTTCTCAAGACTATAAAATAGATTTATGTTCCCGGTTTCAATAGTCTTGATGTGAATACCCACATTTACAACAAAACGCGATTTATATTTATTGGTCAACGATTTCATTACCTGGTCAACTTTATACCTCAGAGCCTGAATATATGAATCCCTTAAAATATTACCTAATGAAACGAACCGGTCTATGGCATATTTGAGATCGTCTATACTTACCGGCTTCAACAAATAATCAATACCGTTGAATTTAAACGCTTTAATTGCATACTCCTCGTAGGCAGTGGTGAAAATCACCGGACATGTTATGTCAACATGATCAAATATTTCGAAGCTTAATCCGTCTGATAACTGTACATCAAGGAAGATCAGATCGGGCATCGGATTATTGCCGAACCAGGCCACTGCCTCATCAACTGAAGAGATCACATGGCCTGTCTCTATTCTTGCATCAACCTGGCTTATTAACCTTTGAAGATATTCGGCCGCAGGTTTTTCATCTTCAATAATTAAAGCTCTATACATTTTTTATACTTAAAACAGGAATTTTCACTACAAAGCTTTCATCTGATACCTCAACCAGGACATCTTTATCAGACAGGTATTTGTACCTTGATTTAATGTTTTCAAGGCCTATTTTGCTGGATACAATTTCAGTTTTTTTAGGCTGCAGGTTGTTTTTTACAACGACATAATCTTTATCTTCCCCGATCTCAACTATCAATTGTTTACCTGCCGAGATCGTATTATGTTTTATCGCATTCTCAAGAAGCATCTGCAACGCCATCGGAATAATATATTTATCAGCCGCATCGGGTAAGCTTATGTTTATCTGAAGCGAATCTTCATATCTTATCCGGTACAGGTATGCAACTGATTCAATCAGTTTCTTTTCAGTTGCCAGATCAACAACCTCTTTTTCGCGGCTTTCAAGCACATATCTGAAGACATTTGAAAATTCCCGGATAAATATCACAGCCTTTTCCTGGTCTTTATAAACAAGTGAAGATAATGCTGTTAAGCTGTTGAAAAGGAAATGCGGATTAACCTGGTTCTTAAGAGCTTCATATTCTATCAACAGCTTTTCTCTTTTAAGCTTTTCTTCATTTAGGGCTGCCTGCCTCCAGCTTTTAAAGAAATGAGTAAGATTGATAAGGATGATGCTGATAATGATAAAACCGACCAGGTATTTCAGCCCTTCATATGTTTTGCTGTATAAGATGTCAATTTGCTGTCGTTGTATTACAATAAAAATCAGGTAATTAACTGCAGTGAGAATAAGAATGCCACTTATTGTTTCAAGAAGAGCCGTTAAAAAAAACCTAAGGGTGGGTCTCTTCAGCCATGGGATATGCTGTTCGAGCTTCCATTCGATGTATTCAAAACTCTTCATGGAAGGGATGCCGATTGCCAGGGAATAGATAAGAACAAACAGCATGATACTGACAGATAAAAATCCCTGCGGGTATGCCAGGAGGGTAATAATTAATCCTATGATGACGGGAATTATCAGGTTCCATCGCGTAAACCTGAACAGCTTAAAATCGGATTTTATATAAATGTCAGGAAACATTATTGTCAAATTTAGACATTTATGTCAGACTCATTATTGCTTATTCCTGTTTTTCCGGCTGTTTGTCTGAATCCTGTTCGGTCGATACGGCTTTGCACTCGTTGTAAAGTTTCAATGTATCTTCTTTCCCCCATGCCGGATGAACAATGCTTTTCGGCTTAAAACTCCTGAATATATTTAATGCTTTTTCAAATAAGGGAATTGCAGCCTCTTTTCCTCCTCCGAAAAATTTGGGTGTGTACATCAGCGATTTACCTTTTAAATAATATATCCTGGGATTTCCGGGATCAAGATTCAAGGCATCATCAAGAGCACCGTTAGCTTTCGGAAGGTACAGTGGGCCGTTGATCATCGGGCTGATCGACATACGGGCAAAATATAACATGCTTTGAAGCACACAGATCTCCGATTCGTCGGATTTGATCTTAAAAGCTTCATCAAGAAGATCCTGGGCCCTGTCACAGTACATTTCCATGATATTTTCATCAGTCTCAATAAAACTCATGTTGATATAAGCATAGGCCCCGTAATAATATGGTATCCAGTCATCTGTGTAAACAAGAAAGATCCGTTCGCAGCAGTTGGCTAACTGCCGGTAATTCTCCGGCTTATACTCCTGATGAGCCAGGTCAATACTTTTCCTCAGCACTGAATAATACAAAGTATCGCTGCCGGAAATAGTCTGAAACAACATAATTGAAATTGCCGCAAAGAATATTATTTTCATTTTATATATTTTGTTTAAACTAAATTATCCTTTATGCCTTTGTGCCATTGCACCTTTGCACCGTTCTTTACATTTCAGGTTTGCCCGTAAAGGAGATAAACAGGCCGATCAGGTAAGACCTGCGTGACACCGGCAAGACAGGTGCTGATTCATATACTCCGGATTCATCCGGACGACCTGCATACCTGTATCCGAAAATATTCCCGCTGCCAGTGATATTGCTGACCTGGGCATAGATCATAGTAAACTTCCCGAAAATCCTGGTAAAATGGAAAATGCTCAGGCTCAGGTTATTGTATGATTTTGTTCTTTGTATTTCAGAAAGACTGATATTCGGGTCGATATAAGGCCGTCCGCTTGAGAATTCATAACCTGCGCTGATATATGATTCGGGTCTTTCAATATAATGCTTATAAATCAATGACACATTATGTGTTGCAAGGAAAAACGGAGTGTGCGTAAAACTATAATCCCTGTAATTGCGCCTGCTGTCAATCAATGAATAGGATATCCAGAAATCTCCGTTTTTTATTGTTTTTGAGTCCCTGTAGAAAAGATCAATGCCTTTTGCATATCCCGATCCGTTGTTATTATACGCCTCAGGCGCAATGGCATAAAGAGAGTCGTATTTTATAAGCCTGTCATAATTTTTATAGTAAGCTTCAATCCTGAATATCCTGCTCTCTTTAGTCAACTGGTAATTGATTATGAAGTGTTCGGACTTTTCAGTTTTCAGCTTATTATTATAGCCCAGGTATTCGCTTAAAGGCTGTTCGGAGAAGCTTCCGTAACCCAGCGACAACTGGCTGTTCACGGAAGTTTTATAAGCTAAAGAGAACCGGGGAGAAACGTAAAACTCATCAGACATCGGTAATGATTCAGCTCTTCCGCCGATACGTGTTGATATCCTTTTCAATATTTTTATTTCTGACTCAAAAAAAGCTGAAATTACAGGACTGTTAAACTTCCATTTATATGAATTGCCTGAAAGAGGCACATAATCTCTCAAATAATCTTTGTTTAACAGGTCTCCACCGAATTTTATATTCAGATTTTCACTTACAGGCTTTGTCAGGGAGAGCTTAAGCTCATATGATTGTTTTGTGGTTTCAATATTATCTTCATCCATATTGACTTTTTCAATATCAAAACTGTACGAAGCACCCGAACTCACTATCCAGTCTTTCCCGATTGTGCCTTTGTACGACGATACTATGAACAGATCGTTATTCTTTAGGGAGATGAGGTCATCCATCCTTGTGTCGAGGTCGTAATAATACATGCTGCTGTTATCCAGTGAATAATTGGCCAGGATCTTTATCAGGCCTCTTTTCCCTGTTTTCTGACGGAATGCTATCGTCTGGTTAAAACTCTGAGGTTCACGATCCCATTTGATGTTCGTGTTGAAGATTCTGTAAGAGGGATACATATTTATATATTGTGTTGAACCAGACAGGGATGATTTCTCCCGTTTTTTTGTTCCGATGAAATTGACACCTGACAGAAACAGGGAAGCACCTGCTTCATCTTTTTCCGGGGTGTCTATCGAATTCATGATCAATACTGAAGACAATGCCTGCCCGTATTCGGCCGAGTACCCGCCCGTACTGAAAACTGTACCCCGGAACAGCATGGGTGAGAATCTGCCGCGAACCGGTACTCCCGGCATTTTTGCAGTGTATGGACTCTCAACCATCAGTCCGTCAATGATCGTTTTAGTTTCATTTTGTTCACCTCCGCGGACAAACAAACCACCTTCATCACTTGCATTGCTTGTTCCCGGCAATGTTCTCATAACGCTTAATGCATCACCGAAACCTACGGGATTGGTAGCCATGTCAAGCTTGTTCAACACCACGGATTTTTTCTTATCCCCGGCTTCAAATGTGCTGGCATAAACGACAATTTCTTTTAGCTCGATATCATTTTCGGCAAGAATGATATTAAATTTAATAGTGTCATTCTGAAGCCTGACGGGCTCTTCATGTGTCTTATAACCAATACAGCTCACGAACATTGTCATATCTCCCGTCAGGTCAGTTAATAATGAAAAATTACCCTGCTCGTCGGAATTTGTTCCTTCGATCGTTCCTTTTAGATAGATATTTGCCCCAATGACTGGCTGATTTTTGCCGGTCTGAATGCTTCCTTTTATGGTTGTCTGGCATAATAAGCTGCCCGCCTGCATAAACAACAATATTATTGGGATGATAGCCTTTGTCATTGATTTTATTTTTATCTATGCAAATCTTATCTCTCTGCTGATGATTACAAAATAAAAGTTACCGACAGGTTAAAAATGAATGACGAAATGCAATGGAGACAAATGAATTGAAGTCCGTCACCAAAATTAGGTAAAGGCGCACTTTGTACACCGTAGCTTTCTTTGACTACCGGAAGGGGCTGATAGCGGCAGCGAAGACGGGCTTATCTTTTCACGCCAGTCTGGTGGTGACTGCTTCTTTTCAGGACTCAGATTCGGTTTATCCTGATCTATTTTTTCTTTTTCATCGTTTTTACCACCGTGGTGTTGTTTCCCGGTTGGCATCCATTTAAGGATTCTTAATGCAAACACAAAGATAAGAAAAATGGTAAAACGGCGCAACGGCGCAATGGCACAACGGTATGACGGTAAAAGGATTCAAATAAAAACAATGTTTAAAAAATACTTAAATTTGAATTATGATAAACGGGACTGAAGAGGTTTTTGATTTATAATTATGAATAAAAAATTTGACCGGTTTGTACAGTTGTTAAATAAGGAAATAAGACTTCTCCTGAGTATCAGCTTTGGGATATTCTTATTCATACTTTTTTTCCAGCCATTTCCTCTCGAAAGGTTCGATTTTAACAACAGGCTGCTGTTTGTTGCCGGTTTTGGGGCCATTGTCTTTTTTTTCATGTTCTTACTGAGGATTGCTTTCCCCCGGATAATTCAAAAGAATGATCAAAACGGCAGCGAGCCTGCCCTGTCTTTGTACCTTGACAGCTTAATTATTTTGACTTTATGCTCCGTTGCTTTTACCTTCTATCTGCGGTATGTGGGATTTGTAAATATCTCCTTCTATATAGTTTTTAAAATAGTATTGATCTGTCTCGCCCCGCCGGTGACTTTAAAATTAAATGATGTAAATAAAGGATTAATTCAACAAAATGAATCTTTGATTTCTGAGCGGAAGACAATTCAAAAACAGATTGAAAAATATGAAGAAGATAATCTTAATAAATCTATTGAGTTTATTTCTGAAACAGGCACTGAAAACCTCACACTTCTTATTGCAGAAATTATCTTTATTCAATCTGCTGATAACTATGTGGAAATAGTATATATGGATGGTGATAACTTTAAGAAAATACTTATACGGAATACTATGAAAAATATCGAGCTTCAGATTAAACCGTATTCGAATTTTATTCGCTGCCACAGATCGTGCATAGTAAACATGCATTATATCGAAAAACTTCATCAGGATTATAGCAGTCACTGGATAACATTAAAGGGATACCAGGAAAGAATCCCTGTTTCAAGGCAGTATCTGTTAAAGCTCAGAGAAGCTTTATAGGTGACCAGAGGCGAATGGCATTTACCCCTAATCTCTGATATTTATCCCTATTTTTTTGATTAATCCCTGATTAGCGTGCATTAGTCCCTTTTTTTTGCTATGGATATATCATGAAAATACCTTTGTCAGAAATTATCTTTTACCGCTATGAATATTCTGTTGGTATATCCTCAGTATCCTGATACATACTGGAGCTTTAAGTATGCTTTAAAGTTTATTTCCAAAAAGGCTTCGAATATACCTCTGGGTCTTATTACTGTAGCATCATTATTACCTGACCACTGGAATAAGAAACTCACGGATCTCAATGTTTCCAGGCTCAGGGATAAAGATATTATTTGGGCAGATTATGTTTTCATCAGCGCCATGTCGATTCAGCTGGCTTCGGTAAAACAAATTATCACGCTATGCAAACAGCTTAATACCAAAATGGTAGCAGGAGGCCCGCTGTTCACGGAAGAATATGATCAGTATCCTGAAATAGATCATTTAGTGCTAAATGAAGCAGAAATAACTTTACCTCTTTTTCTTGAGGATCTTAAAAACGGAAGGCCAAAAAAGATCTATCAGTCAGATAAATTTGCTGATATGACAAAATCACCTTTGCCCGATTATTCACTTTTAAAATCTGGCAAATATGCAACGGCTGGAATACAGTACTCAAGAGGATGCCCTTTTGATTGCGAGTTTTGTGATATTACAGCCCTTTTTGGACGTCATGTTCGCACAAAGACATCGGCGCAGATAATTGCCGAACTGGATCAATTGCTGCAAATAGGATGGAGAGACAGTGTGTTTTTCGTAGATGATAATTTTATCGGGCATAAAAAGAAATTGAAAACTGAGTTGCTTCCGGCGATTATTAACTGGATGGAATCAAACGGCAGTCCGTTCATGTTTATCACAGAAGCCTCTATTAATATGGCTGACGATAAAGATCTTATGAATATGATGGTCAAAGCGGGTTTTACTAAAGTATTTGTGGGTATTGAAACTCCGGAGGAGAGTTGTTTGATGGAGTGCAACAAACTGCATAATAATAATCGCGACCTGAAAGAGTGTGTAAATATAATCCAGCGTTACGGGATGGAAGTTTATGGAGGATTTATAGTCGGATTTGATAACGATCCGCCGAATATATTTCAGCGGCAGATCGACTTTATTCAGAAAAGCGGTATCATAACTGCAATGGTCGGGCTTCTGAATGCCCCGCGATTATCAAAACTATACAAGCGGCTGAAAGATGAAGGCCGGATAACTGACAAATTTTCCGGCGATAATACCAATTACTCAATGAATTTTAAACCGGTAATGGATAAAAATGAATTGTTGAAAGGATATCAGAAAATCATTCAGAATATCTATTCCTGTAAGGCCTATTATGCCAGGGTACTATTGTTTCTGAAACAATATGATCCCCCTTTTCACGAGCCGCTTTCATTGAACAGGTTTATGGCATTTATAAAATCGGTAATATATATAGGAATTTTAAAGAAGAACCGCAGATACTTTTGGAAACTCCTTCTCTGGAGCATTTTTAACAAACCGAAGTCATTTCCACTGGCAGTCACCTACAGCATTTATGGATATCATTTCAGAAGGGTTTTCAGAAATATCAACTGACAAAATTAAAGTCTTACTCATTCCATTTGCATGGGACACGACATTTTTCGTTCCGTCGTGCGGAACTCCGTCTTTTCATTTCGCCTCCGCTGAACGCTGAACATTTTTTCATAGAAGGTGTTTTTAAAATATAATTTCTATATTTACCGTCTTTAAAAGGAAAAGTGTTTATAATAACCTCATAATCTGAATTAAAATGAACATTAAACAAATGAGAAAGATTGCAGGGATACTGGTCGTCTCTGCTATTATAGGTACAAACCTCAACGCACAGACACGTAATGATGTAATTTCGGCTTATAATGAAGGCGCCAAGGCTTCACAGACTGATCCCGGTGCTGCTATTGTTGCATTCGAGCAGGTGATTTTACTGGCAAACAACGTTGGTGATGAAACTGCTGATCTTAAAGAAAAAGCAACGAAAGTGTTACCTGGATTATATGTTAAAGTTGCACTTAATGCCTATAATGAAAAGAAACCGGCTCCGGAAATCATAGATGCTGCAAAGAAGGCTTCCGCTGCTGCTGAGAAATATGGAAGCACATCAAATAAAGCAACTGCCGGGAAAATCCTGGTACAGGGCTATAACAAGATGGGAACCGATTTCTTTACGCAGAATGATTATGACAATGCCCTTCTGGCATTTGACAGCCTTTTATTGATCAATCCCGGTTATCTTAATGCAATATACAACAAGGCCCTCATATACATGAGGCAGAATAATAACGACGCTTTCGAGGAAACAATAGATTCATTTCTTGGAAAGCTGGAGAGCGGAAAGGATGATGAAAGGGAGAAACAGGCATCTACACTGGCTCTTGAATATTTTCGTGCCGCCGGATCACTGGCAAACCAGGAAGATAGTCTGGATAAAGCGCTTGTCCTGCTGAATAAAGCTGCAAAATATGACGACGACAAGGACCTTTTCTACTACTTCGCCGACGTGTATAACAAACAGAAGAATTTCGACAGCGGCGCTGAATATGCTCAAAAAGGACTCGATCTTGAAACAGGTGAAGCCGAAGCTAAAGCGAAGTTTTACTATCAGCTTGCTGTTGCACAGGCAGGCAAAGGAGAAACCGCCAATGCATGCGCTTCATTTAAGAATGCCATGTACGGACCCTTTGCCGAAGCATCAAAAGCACAGAGAACAAATCTGAAATGTGAATAGATACTCCTTCGTCCCGATAGTACTATAACCATTCCTTGATCTCTTTGATGGATGAGACCGGAATGAGAAGTTCCATGGCACGCTTGTCAAGGTCCACACCGGCGAGATCAGCTGCCCAGCCGCCAAAAGAGGTAACACAAAGGACTTTTTTGTTTCTCTGCCATGCAAAGGCTATCTCCGAGAGAGTCCCGGCGCCGCCACCCGCTGCTATGATGATATCGGCCGTGTTTATTATGATGAGATTGCGCGCCAGACCTATCCCTGTGGGTATGGCAATGTCGATATACGGGTTGGCCTTATCTGCTGTGTCTTCGGGCAATATGCCGATGGTCTGCGATGGAAATGTACCTGCCGATTGCTTCACTCCCTTACAGACAGCCTCCATAAAACCTCCCCGTCCCCCACAGATAATGATCCTGTCGGGAGTGGCTATCTCCCTGCCAAGATCAATACCGAAGTAATATAAATCTTCGCTGCAGACAGGTGTATTGGGTCCAATGATGCCGATTTTTTTCATTGTAATACGATATTATGGATTAAAGGTAGGAAAAGTGGTGTAATGACACAACGGCAAGAAGGATTGTATTATTTATGATATGCAAAATAAATCCTGTCTTATTCATAAATTATGTTGACATTTGTCAATTATATGAAATACAGGTTATTTTCAAAAACTACACTTTCTGCATTTATGAAAATGCCGGCCGGTATCTGTCTGATCTTCTTTCCGGTTCATGACGGTATAGCTCAGAGAGCATCATTTATATACGATAACCTGGAGCGGACTTTTCATGCTCATATTCCGTCATTACATGATGAATCAGTACAGCTGCCTCTGGTCATTGCATTACATGGAAGGGGAGGAAACGGAGAAAGCATGGTTATTGTTACACGCAAAGCTTTTGACAGGCTTGCCGATAAGGATGGATTCATTGTGGTCTATCCTGATGGTATAGAGCTGAACTGGAATGACGGCAGGATGGATGAAGAAGCAAACGACCGTGCACACAGGGAAAACATTGATGATGTCGGCTTCATTTCTGCATTAATAGACTCTATGATAAAGGATTACAACATAGATCCAAAACGGGTTTATGTTACAGGTATTTCAAACGGTGCTATAATGTCATATCGCCTGGCCTGCGAAATATCTCATAAAATTGCTGCAATTGCCCCTGTAGACGGAAATATCCCTCATATGCTTTACCCTGAATGCTATCCTTCCAGGCCTGTTTCAGTACTGGCCATTAATAATGTCAATGATCCGCTGGTACCATACGAAGGGGGGAGTATTTACAGCAGTATACGCAGGATAAATCTTGGAAAAGTCCTGTCAGTGGATGAATCTATTGGATTCTGGGTAAACCGGAACCAGTGTTCAGCTTTGCCGGTAGTGACTGAAGAGCCCGACCTGGATCCCAAAGATGGTACAAGAGTGACAAGGAAAGAGTACACTGACGGTACTGACGGAACTGAAGTAATTCTTTATTCAATTGATGGCGGCGGCCATACCTGGCCGGGCGGTTTTCAGTATCTGCCTGCATGGATCGTAGGAAAAACCTGCAGGGATATTAATGCCAGCGAAGTGATCTGGTCCTTCTTTAAAAGACATTCCAGGGAGTTATCAGAGAAATAAGGCCATTAGCCTGACAGACTGTAATCGGTATAATCATAAACCCTTTATCTTTGCATAATATAAACGGGGAGGAATAGCTATTAAGACAAAATCGTTTCAGGAGAGAGGCTGGCTTAAGCTTGATAATGCCGCGAAGCTATTTCCGGCAATTATGTCGAATGATCTTACTTCCGTATTCAGGATAACTGCCTCGTTGAAGGAACCTGTCAGATATTCGGCCATCAGGGAAGCTGTGGCAATAACGGCGAAGAGATTCCCCTATTTCAGTGTCTCCCTGGGAAGCGGAGTATTCTGGCATTTCCTTGAGTTTAATGATCAGTTGCCGCGTATACAGGTTGAAGAAAAAATCCCCTGCACCGCATTTGCTGCGAAAAGAAAAAGCGAACCCCTTTACAGGGTGCTAATTAAAGGCAAAAGGATTTCGGTTGAGTTCATTCATATACTGACCGATGGAGGAGGGGCGATAGAATACCTTAAATCGCTGCTTTATACTTACCTCATTATTACCGGCAAGCATATCAGTACATCGGGAGAAATAATACTGCCTTCGATGCCGGTATCCGAAGAGGAGTACGAAGACGGATATAACAAGTTTTTTCAAAAGCTGCCTGCTCCATCAAAACTCGTTAAAGCCTGGCATCTTCCTTACAAACTTAATAAGAAACCAAAATTAAGGATGCTTCGCGCTGAGGTCAGTGTTAATGAAATCCTTGAGTTATCCCGTAAGCATAAAGTGTCTGTTACAGAGTATTTTGTGTCTGTCTATCATTTTTCTCTTCAGAAAATATTTTTATCCGGGAAAGAAAAAAGTAAAAAAGGAAAACGAAAGGTACTGAGGATTGAAGTACCGGTTAATATGAGAAAAATATTTCCCAGCAGAACAATGCGTAATTTTTCTCTTTTTGTGTTGCCGGAGATTGACGTAAGACTGGGGACTTATACGTTTGAAGAGATACTCAGATCAGTTCATAACCAGTTGCAGATCAGTGCGGATGTCAAACAGTTATCAAGATTTCTGTCGTCGAATGTCAGTTCTGAAAAGCTTTTTATTATAAGGGTGATGCCTCTCTTCATAAAAAAAATGGTTATTGCTTCCGTATATAAAGGGCTTGCTTCAAAGCGCTGGACAGGTATGGTAACGAATCTTGGACTGGTAACTCTTCCGGGAGAAATGGAGAATATGATTGATAATATCGAACTCATTCCACCTCCACCCAATCCAAAAGTGAAGGTAGGCTGCGCTCTGATTTCATATAAAAACAACCTGAGGATCTGCTTTAGTAATATCACACAATCATGTGAACTTGAACGGCATATTTTAAGGCATCTCGCGGATGCCGGTATTCATGTTAAAATTTTAAATGACGATTAAAAAGCAAAGACAATGGCAATATGCGTTAATTGCGGAGTTGAACTGGATAATGGATTAAGGGTATGTCCTCTTTGCGGTAAGGATCCTTTAATTAAATCTGAACAGGCAGATATCTCCGATAATTATCCTTCAGGGATCATTCAGATTCAAAGAAAAGAAAACAGAAGATATCTCTGGGAATTAAGCGGGATAATAGCTTTTTCCGGAATCGCTGTTTGTACAATAGTCGAACTGCTGATAAGTAAAAACCTGAAATGGTCACTTTATTGTGATGTCTCAGTATCAGCAGCATGGATAGTTCTCACTTTATTCCTTTTTGAAAGCAGGAGGCCCTACATATTAGTCTCCCTGTTGATGGCAACAGTACTTACATCTCTTTTTCTGATTGACGTGATTGCTGCCGGTCAGAATTGGTTCTTTCCTGTCGGCCTTCCAATGATAATTGCTGCATTTATTACTACAGGTATTATCATTATTCTATACAGGACTGCCCATTTTAAAGGGCTGAACATCATTGCTGCAGCATTAATTATTTTATCAGGATTTTGCATTATCACTGAAATGATCCTTGATAAATACCTGAACGGATCAGTGGATTTGCGATGGTCGCTCATAGCAGCGATTTCAATTCTTCCTGTCTCCCTGGTATTTTTCTTTTATCATTACCGGCTTAAAAAGGGCAACCGCCTTGACAGCTTTTTTCATGTCTGAGATCAGAAGGGAAGACATGAATATAACGTATATGGTACAGAGTAAAAAGTAAAAAGTAAAAAGTAAAAAGTAAAAAGTAAAAAGTAAAAAGTAAAAAGTAAAAAGTAAAAAGTAGAAGATATTAACAGTGTAATTCAGTGGTTAAAGGAATTACATCGCGTGGTTTTATCTTTTATGCTGCACACTATTCCCGGAACTCGGAACCCGGAATCCGAATATTCAGGGCGAATTCGGCGAAGCCAACCGAATAAAAATCATTTATTTATCCTGCCCGCCGGAGTCGTTCATTATTGTCTGGACCATCCCTGTAACAGTACGGAAATCAATCTTCCCCGTACTCATCATGGGCAGCTCACTGATGACTATAAACTGCCTTGGAAGTGCAATAATGGGTAATTCATCCATCATCTTCCTGAGTATTTCTGTCTTGTTCACTTCCTGAGAGACTGTCGCCACAATGTATGATCCTTTTTTCTCTTCCATTATCTCTACAACACAACATGATACTCCCTCCGGCAGGAGCTTTTCCAATGTATTTTCTACCTTTACCAGTGAGACCATCTCTCCGCCGACCTTTGCAAACCTCTTGAAACGTCCGGCATGCCACAGGTATCCTTCGTCATCAAGGTATCCCATATCTCCGGTATCATACCAGCCGTCCTTAAGGGCATTGGCAGTAAGTTCCGGATCATCATAATACCCCTTCATCACAGAATCTCCTTTTACCATTATCTTTCCAACTTCCCTGGTTGCACACTCCTTACCGGTTTCAAAATTCTCAATCCTCACCTGAACACCCGGAATAACCCTTCCGGTACTTCCCGGTTTGTTAAATTCGTGTGAATTGACAGATATAACCGGAGATGTCTCAGTAGCTCCATATCCCTCAAGAAGTGTCACTCCATGCTTTTTCATATACCCTTCCCTCAGGGCATCGGGACATTTATCAGCTCCTGCTACCATTATCCTCAGGGTTTTAAAATCTCCGGGATCAGATTTCTGTAGATAGCCCCAGAAGAAACTTGGAGTGCCAACCATTATTGTCGGTTTCTCATCCCGTGCAATTTTACTTATTGTTTGAAAATCAATTGGATTGGCATATGTCACCATTGTCATGCCATAATAGAATACTACCCAGAGATTTACTGTTAGTCCAAATACGTGGAAGAAAACAAGGTTAGCCAGCAGTACATCTGATTCGGTTATCTTAACATACTCTCCAAAACTCTCGATATTTGCTGCGATATTGCGGTGAGTCAGCTGAACAGCTTTCGGATCTTTTTCGCTTCCGCTGGTAAACAGAATCACGGCAGTGTCATTTTCATCTCCTTTATGAATAGAATTAAGAATGGTATTGACAGGCAGCATTGTCTTCAAAGCCGCTTTCAACTTTTCTCCTGTTGTGACACTCTTCATAATATCCTCAATTAAAACCATGCCTTCAATCATCGGGCATTCTATTTTTTCAAGCAGCGCTTTTGAGGTAATGATTGTTTTGAATTTACATTTTTTCTGTGCATACTTTGCATTGGCCTCGGCACCTGTTGAATAATTTATCATTACAGGTATCCTTCCACTCATTAGCGCTCCTGCAGTAGCCAGCGCACAACCTGCGGAAGTAGGTATCATTATGCCGATGAATCCCTTATCATACTTGTTGAATTTTGAACTTAGGATCAGAGCCCCGATCAAGCCTTTTGAATAAGTGACTGATTGCCCTGTAGTTTTGTCAATGACTGCAGGTTTTTTGGCATGCTTTTTTGCCATCCGGACAAATTGCTGATGAAGTAACATGGAGATAAGTATTAGTTTAAATTCTGATTATTCAAGAGGCCAATATAATTATTAATTTGAAATAATTGACCATGTAAATAATTTTTGTTCGAAAAATTAAAAAAAAATAACAATGCTGTATATAATTGCAATATAGGTAATTAACAAATAAGATATATTAGTGTGAGAGAGTAATTAAATATTCGATTCGAATTTTATAGTATTAATGTAAGTCCGGCAACCGGCCAACCTTCGCCGCTCCGTCGCTGAAGCTATGGAGCGTGAGCAGCAAGGCTTCGACGGAGGAATTGCGGTAGGGTAGAGGATGGCGGTATGAAGTTCATTCAGATCGTTGTATTAAGCATAAATGATCATATATACCATTGCATATCAAGGGCATACAGCAGACCAAATATCAATCCTTAACACAACGAACCGACATGCCGGTTTTCTTACTCAAATATGCCTGGAATGAATTACCGTAATTAAACAGGATATTAAAGTATGAGGCATTGAGCGTACTGTATTCTGTAGATGTCCACCAGTTGGCTTCAACCTTCACAAAATCAAATACTCCTTCATCAGACCTTTTTCCTCCGCCACGTGCTGTAAAACCGTATTTATCTTTTGCACCTGTATTCGGACTGTTCCAGTGTACAGTGCCTGTCTCTTTAAGCAGTCCTCCTGCTGCTCCCGAGCCTCCTACATAGTTTACCAGTTCATTTATATCGTCATTTGTCGGTACATGCCAGCCTGCCGGGCAAAGATTGCCCGTATTTACTGCATACCAGTTGTAAAGGGCACCATAGGGATCATAATTAGCGGCGCTGTCGCCGGCATACCAGCAATAGGCAGGTGTGGTCATGGTCCCCCACAGAGAATCACTTTCAGCAAGTGGTATGGAATCGGTGCCATTCCTGTAAACTACCGATTTCAGGTTCCCGGTCATCCACTCCTGGTACCCGATACCTATTGTATTATAGATGTTTCCTTCCGAATCCGTTACCGTACTTTGCATACCCGTGATCACAGTTGTGAAAGTCGAATCCGCACTATAAACAGTCCCGAGGTCATTTGCTGCTACTATCCTGTAATGGTAAAGAGTATTTGGCGTTAGTCCGGTGATAGTTACGCTTACTGTATCTTTTTCAGTAAGCGGGCTTTCATCAGCTTCAACAGAAGTGCCATAAGAAGTGGTCAATCCCACCTCAAAAGTTATCGTTGTGCTTAGTTCACCGGGTGCGATAACTCCGCTTAACACAACGCCGTTTGTTGTAAGATCCTTATAGTCAAGAATTTCGTCTATTATTGGTTCTTTTCCAATGGTAAGAAAGCTCTTCTCTTCACCGTAAGCAGTACCAATCGAGTTGATGGCATAGGCGGTTACATAATAGGTTGTCCCGGGCGTAAGATTGTCGAGAGTATCAGCAAAACTGCCGGTGCCGCTGTCGATTACCAGTTTTGTTCCTGTGGTTACAGGAGCAGCTGTTGTTCCCCAGTAGATACCTCTTTCAGTAACATCAGAGCCGCCGCTCGAACTTACAACACCACCTGCTGTTGCCGAGTAGGGCGTAATATCGAGTATGGTCGCCGTGATGACTATCGGCAGTTCAGGTTCTGTTGAAAAGCTTATTTCACTGCCATAAGATGTACCTTTTATGTTAGTTGCGAAAGCAATTACATAATAGGTAATAGAACGGTTGAGTTCTGTAAACGTCTGTGAAAAATCACCATCACCGCTGCCCATTTCTACCCTGGTCCCGGTGAGCCGTGGATTGGGTTCGGTACCCCAGTATATGCCTCTCACTGTAATCTCAAAACCCCCGTTATCAGTCACACTGCCTCCAACAGTGGCTGATGTTGATGTATATTCGGTTACAGGCGATGTTATAACTGTCGGCAGGCTGATCTGGGTGGTGAAAAATGTTTCATTGCCATATGTTGTTCCGGCTGAGTTGACAGCATAGGCTGTAACATAATATTTAACGCCCGATGAAAGGTCAGAAAGTGTTTCATAAAATTCCCCGTCGCCGGTACCTGATTGCAGCTTTGTTCCCGATTTTTCAGGACTCGTCGATGTGCCCCAGTATACACCACGGTCAGTAATTTCAGCTCCTCCGTTATCGGTTACTCTTCCTCCGACCCTTGCTGAAGTATTATAGATCTCATCGACCGATGCTGTTTCGACATGCGGAGGATCTATCTTTTCTTCCTTTTCACAGGAAAGAAATGTGGTGAACATCAGAATTAATATGGCTATATTAATATATTTCGTTTTCATGATCTTACAGAGATTTGACTTTTATTCGAAATCCCGGGTTAACTTTATCACTTTAGCGCCGCTTTTCATATCATCCTGGTAGTATTTCTCCAGTTCATTTTTAACAGAAGCCAGTGCATCGCTGATAAAACATTCCTTGTATTCAGGGTCTTCTGTCATTTTCTTAAAGAAAGGATGGGTGTCCAGTTCCACACCTTTTTCCTTTAGTGTTTTTTCTGCTAAGCTTATACCTTCCAGTATCTGTTCTCTGGTAATTTCATAATAGACAACTGTTCTTTCCTCCAGGGGAGGTGAAGCTTGAGTTAAAACAGTTGTCGATTCACCCTTGCCAGACTCCATCAATGCCGAATAATTTGGGACCAGCTGTGCCAGAGCATTATTCATCATGTTCAGCTGTTTTTTCAGGTCATTGATTTCGGACTCCTGCTCTTTTATCTTTTTCTCCTGCTTCTCATTCAGCTGTGCCATATAACCGGCATTCATACCGACAACAACATTTACATACCCGTACAGTGAAGATTCTGATCCTGACCAGGCAACTCCCACAATTTTACTGTACTGGCCGGGCTGAATATCATCAGGAGAAACTGCTATACCCGTTCCGTTATTATTGCCTCCGGGTAATATAAAATCGCCTGGCTGTACTTCACCATATACAAGTACCGGAACCTGGCCCATAAAGGCAACCTTCTCATATTCAGTTTCTTTGCCCTCTTCCGGCATATTTCCCAGAACGATAGGGTTGTGCGAGATGACCATAAGGTGATCGGCATCACCGGTATTTTTGGAGATATACCCGCCTTTAACGCCAACGATATCCCCGGGTGAGAATTTCCCGGCCGGGTCTGATTTGGGAAGCCATTCTGCATAATCGCCTGCTCCCGACTGGTATGTCACTCCTATATTGGTATGTTTGAATACATTATACAAAATAGGTTCGGTAATCACCAGCGCCAGGTTGGCTGATTCCATTACCAATTCTGCTATTGCGCCTGCAATAAGAGATGGAACAGGAGCTGTTACACAGGCACCCAGTCCGGCACATACAGTAGATGATGATGAAGCAGATACTATTGCAGCCGCAGCTTTTGCCACATCGACAGTTGAACGGATCACTTCGTTGGCAAACAGGACATTATCAAAAATATATTCAGGATCGGTAAGTAATTCTACGGTTGTCTGACCCTCAATACGTCCCTGAATCCTTTCATCATCCCAGAATGTAACAAAATAATTGTCACTGCTTCGGGAACCATCTATCTTAACTGCTATGCCCTGGTTTCCACCTTCAACACGTAGCGGATAGGATTCATAGCTTGATTTATTCCCCGGGGAACTGAAATCAGGATTTATTGTTACCTGTCCCTTCAGACTGCTTTGTGCGTTAACGGTCAGGTCATTATTCAGTGTTGTCAGCTCATCAACAGTAAGATTACCCGAGAGGAAGGTCGGGCTGCCGTCAGTGACATCAACACGGCTTTTCAGCGCTGTCATACCGTCAACTATTAAAGAACCTGTTGCTGTAATGTTCCTGTGATAGGCATAGGGGACAAACGTAAGGTCCTCAAAGCTGAAGTCGGTATAAAAAATATCCGTGTCGCTGAGACTGAGATCTACCTTAAGTGATTTCGTTGTTCCGTTCCAGTCGATATCGGAAAAAGCATTTGGACTGATCACTGTCTGTATGCCCTTACCGATTACCAGGTTGATCATTCCATACATATCGGTGGTAACTGAATGTTCCTCCTGGTACTCTATTGTGCCGGCAGCATCCAGTATCGAGAATCTCATAATTACAGGCTGGTTTGGAATGATATTTCCGGTAATATCCCTTCCGGGAACCTCCTGTGGTGTTTTATCAATGATCACTGCCTGGTAGTTTATCCCCTGTGTCTGACCAGATAGTTTAACAATCAATAAAAACGATAATCCTATTACTATCAATTTCTTCATATGGCTGGACATTTATATTATGCAGATTTAAAATTCAATATCAATCATTAATCAGCAAATTGATTGCAAAGCCTATGCTGATACTATGTGTAGTGTAACGCAGTTGTTCCTGCCCGCTGTAATTGCCAATCAGGAAACTTCTGCCATAAAGGTATTGTGCAAATGCCACGTAACTTCTTGTTATATAATAATTTATACAGGCGCCTCCTTTCACCATGAAGACCGGCTTATCAAATTCTTCCACCCCGGTAAGATCAAAAACCTGGTTGTTCAGTCTTTGTTTGCCTTTTATCAGGAAATCAGTGGCAAAGATTGCCTTCAGACAGAATGAAAATCCTTCAGGGTCGTTCCTGTTATACAGGGGTCTTAAGAATTCA
>Ga0315541_1001233_pt1 | contig 24474 bp, 19 predicted proteins | sample SalMarSW160190MG_FD_203095 | JGI IMG/M metagenome (GOLD analysis project Ga0315541, IMG submission 203095) | Salt marsh sediment microbial communities from the Plum Island Ecosystem LTER, Massachusetts, United States - Salt Marsh Sediment SW1601-190 ...
GATATGGGGAAGGAATCTTTGGACCGAGTTATAAAAGGCTTTCTTCTGGGTCTCATCGACTCTATAATCTACTTCCTCAACATAGCGAGCGTTGGGGCCAAGCCGCACCCCACCATCAAGCCCCAAGGTTACATGAATTCCATGTCCAGCTTGCTCTGGGGTGGGGTAGATGAGCCTGGTTACAACATTTCTATATTTTGAACTTAGACTAAAGTATTCGCCTTTGCAATAATGAAGCCTGTAACCTGCTTTAGCTACGTCTATCCCAGCAAGCTGGGCTATTCTGTCAGAGTTTAAGCCAGCAGCGTTTATCACAACTCGGCTGATAAAGGCAGAGATCCCTTCACGATCCTTTATTTCAACTCTGTACTTTGCCCTCATCCTCTCTATTCCTACTACCTCAGTGCCAAACACAAACTCAGCTCCTTTTTCCCTCGCTTGGTTGTAAAGAGACTTCAGCAAAGTGTGGCAATCCAAAATTCCGCTGGAAGGGGATAATAACCCGGCTCTAGCTTCAACATTTGGCTCGAGCCTTTTAAGTTCTGTTTGGGAAAGAAGCATCAAATCCTCAACGCCATTTTTTCTTCCTTGCTCATAAAGCTTCTCAAGCTGGGTAGTCTCATTTTCGCTTGTCGCCACGATGATCTTTCCTAGCTGTTTATAGGCGATATCATGCCTGTCACAAAGCTCGTAAAGCAGGCTTTTCCCTTCGACACAAAGCCTTGTCTTCAAGGAATCCTCGGGATAGTAGATGCCGGCGTGAATGACTTCACTATGTCTACTGCTGGTCTCAAGCCCGAACCTATGGTTTTTCTCAAAGACGAACACTTCTTTTTTTCGTTGCGCAATTTCACCAGCCGTAGCAAGGCCGATTACTCCGGCACCGATGATTGCTACATCAATTTCGGCAAGCATTTTTTAGCCAGCCTCGAGTCTAGTCTATTTTGACGAAAGCCAATGTCTTCCGGTGGTATAGAGATGCTTAGTACCAGAGCTTCACCCTCGGTTCGGATACTGTGGAGGGTGCCTGGTGCAATCCTCAGGATTTGGTGAAACTTGAGTACTGCTGATTTGCCATCCACTGTAGCTCTGGCAGTCCCCTCTAGGATGAATAGGTATCTTCTCTCCTTTATCCTAGAATCTTCTCTGCCTCTTCCCTATAGGCATTCATTAGATATGGTATTCTGGTGACTTTGGTGCATTCTTCGGTCAAGGACATCAGCTGACGCCGCGTAATAGCTGGCACGCTAAAACATCTTGCCCCAGCCATTAATTGCTGTAAACCTACCCTAATCTTTTCGCTGAAACTGTATATTCCCACGGCACCCAGCGGGATATTCTTCATTTCGCGAGCACCTACTATACCCTTGACGTCTTCGTAGCAGACGAAAATTTCTTCTGGGGTTGAACCGAATTGACTAACTGTATTGGGTAACTTGCTATCCTTGAGCCACTGCTCAATATTCTTGCCTACCATACCCGGAATCATCAAAGCCCGTCCCATGCAGACTGCTTTAGTAAAGGGTGCACCAAGTGCAAGAGCCTTGAATACGCCATCTTCACTACTGAATCCACCAGCAAAGGCGATATCAGGTACTCGTTCGCCTCTATCGGCCAGCTTCTGGCAAAACTCGTAAGCGGCGGCGTGTAGGTAGAGACTTGGCATGCCCCATTCTTCCATCATTCGCCAAGGGCTCATACCGGTACCACCACCAGCACCATCTATTGTAAGCAGATCAATCTTGACATTCGCCCCCCACCTGAGGGCCATGGCCAGTTCTCGCAACCCGTAGGCACCAGTTTTCAAAGTAATACGTTTGAATCCCAAGTCCCTGAGCCGTTTAACCTCAGTATAAAAACCTTCTTCATCGATAAAGCCAAGGCGGCTGTGGCGTTCAAATTCCTTGAGAGAACCGTCCTTAAAGGCTGCCCGGGATAACGGATTTGAAGGGTCAGGCGTGATAATATAGCCACGCTTTTGAAGCTCTAGTGCTCGTTCTAAACTGTTGACCTTGATTTCGCCGCCGATACATTTCGCACCCTGTCCCCATTTTAGTTCAATGGTGTTCAGGCCGTGTTTTTTGCTAACGTATTCAGCGACACCCAATCTAGTATCCTCTACATTCATCTGGACCAGGATTTCACCATATCCCTGATGATAACGTCGGTAGATCTCGATTCGACGGTCCATATCTGGTGCTGAAATAATCTTGCCATTTGAATCAAGCTCAAGCTGAGGGTCGATACCGCAAACGTTCTCACCACAGACCAATGTAACCCCACTGATAGCAGCGCCAATAGCGAAATGGTCCCAGTTCTTACGGGCTATCTCTGTGGAACCCAAAGCCCCCGTAAAGATAGGAATCTTCATCTTGACTTTAATGTCCCAGCCGTATTCAGTCTCAGTATTTACACTTGTGAAAATAGCTGTATCAGGGTCACCGATTACCCCAGTTGGTAGCCCTTCGGCCCCTAAAGCATATCCTTGAATATTCAGATGCGAGTAATCAACCGGATATTCTTTGTCACCTCCAGCAGTAACTTCACCGTAGGGTCCGGGATAGATTAGTTCCCTACCACGGAAGGTTGCCTTGAAGACCTCGCAGTTCCCAGTGCAACCGTCAAGGCAGCGGGAGCAGAGACCACTCATAGGCACTACACTTCTGGAACGATTGGCGGTTCTAGTGGCTTCATTGGCGTTTGGTCGTTGCAGATTCATTCTCTAACACTCCTTAATTTATTATTTCTTAACAGGTATCCCTTTCTTTTGCAAGAAGCTCTTAGCTTGAGATATTGAAATTTCTCCAAAATGGAAGATAGACGCGGCTAAAACTGCCGCCGCTTTGCCAATTGTTACAGCTTCGTAGAGATGTTCCAATTTTCCCGCACCTCCGGAAGCAGTGACCGGGATGCTGACGGCTGCTGCCACAGCTTTGGTCATCTCCAGGTCATATCCTTCCTTTGTGCCATCGGCATCTTTGCTGGTGAGCAGAATCTCTCCAGCCCCCAGTTTCTCCACCTTCTTTGCCCACACGACAATATCTATTCCTGTAGCCTCGCTACCGCTTTTGACTACGACCTCTAGTCGTGGACGACCACTTCCAGGCGGGTTTTTTCGTCCATCAATGGCAACAACGAGTCTATCCTTGCCAAACTTGTTCGAGGATGCTTTTATCAGGTCAGGATTTCTAACCGCAGCCGTATTTATCGAAACCTTGCTCACCCCAAGGTCGAACAAGGCCTGCATGTCCTCAAGGCTAGCGATACCGCCTCCCACGGCAAAGGGAACCGTAACCACCTCACAGACCTTTTTCACCCATTCAAAACGCGTCTTTCTACTCTCCACGGTGGCGAATATATCAAGGAATACCAGTTCATCAGCTCCTTCCCGGCAATAAGCCTCCGCCGCCTCTACAGGGTCTCGGGCATCCCTCAGATTCACGAAGTTTATTCCCTTGACTACCCTGCCATCCTTCACATCTAAGCATGGTATGATTCTCACTACATTCATTTCATAACTCCCAGAACTTAATCAGGTCTTGGTATTCCATTACGGTGCTCATAGCATGATTTTCCACCTCTATGCCGGATTCAACAGCAGCAGCTACAGAGTTAAGCCCCCCTGTGAGTATCATTCCGACCTTATTTAATTCCACAGAAACCTCACACACAGACTTGCTCACCACGCCCATCATAAGCACTCCACCAAGATCAGCTTCTTTTAAGCCGGCAACGACCTTTTCTGCTTCGGGTTGGCATATAGCCGGTATTTCTCGGAAGTTGGCTAAAATCTTCCCCTCCCCTTTTCTAGCCACTTGACCAACGCTAGTCATCTTACTGGTAATGTATATCTCTGAGGGGTCTAAGGATGAGCCTGAATATTGGATAAGCTCCACAAATCGCAAAGGTTTGTGGTTCTTAATTTGCAAAATGCCACCAAACTTGGAGTCCGTAGGAATGCCAGCTTTAAGCAAAGCACCATTAATTATAACGCTGCAAACAGTGGCTAGCCCTATTTTACTCTGGGGCACAATTATCCCCCCTAATTTTTCACCCTGGCGAGCTACAGCCACAAGTGCACTAACACAAACCCCAGCCTGAAAAACTCTTTTCATAATTTCGATGGCCTTTTTAAATTGCTTCTCAGGGAAAAAGGAGACATTTACAGGAACCTTGCCTTGATGCTTATCTATGTCAAAGTCCGTTTGATAGGCTAGAAGCTCAATCCTAGAAGCTACAAAACCAACCTTGTCGCTGACTAAAGCACTTTCTAATTCTTCGAGGCCTAGCGGTGTAATCAACCTCCCGTCCCTTCCCATGCTCTCTGTGAACCCGCGCTCATCCATTAGCTTAAGGTGGTACCGCACCGCCCTTTCGCCTAGCTCAACCCCGTGGTCCTTCAAACTCTGTGCAATAACCCTGGCTCCAAGAGGCTCCGGCGAGTCCCTCAGAATTCTCATGATGGCGATTGTCTTTCTTTCTACGTCCTGTGTTTCGAAACCCACGGTAACACTCTGGTATTCTGGGCAATAGGAAACCGTTTTCCACAATACCAGAGCGAAGTCATGCTTGTCAAGCATAATCCGTTCCTATTATTTTTTCAGTGTACCGATTAAGAGCTTGCTTAGTCCCGTCGCCTGGTGTATCATGAGCCTTTCAGGAAATCGACAAGATATGAAGGTGGGGGTTCTCGCTCTACAGGGAACGTTCATAGAGCATATTGGCATTCTGCGACAATTGGGTGTGGATTCCCCTCCAATTCGCCTGCCCCATGAGCTCGATACACTGGATGGGCTTATTATCCCCGGCGGGGAAAGCACTACCATGCTGAGGCTCATGGAGAGTTTTGGGTTGATTCAGCCCATAAGGGAGATGGCTCGAGGTGGTTTAGCTATTTGGGGGACCTGTGCCGGGATGGTCTTGCTTGCCAAGAGTATCTCCAATTATGAAATGGAGACTCTAGGTCTCATGGATATGAAGGTCAGGCGCAACGCCTTTGGCAGCCAGATTGATAGCTTTGAGGCAGACTTGGAGATACCGCTTGTGGGCGAAGAGCCATTCCATGCTGTTTTCATTCGAGCCCCGGTTGTCAAAGAGGCTAAGCCAGGTGTAAAAATCCTGTCTCGTCTTCCCGATAGCACCATTGTCGCCGCCAGGCAAAATCGGCTGCTGGCCTGTGCTTTCCACCCGGAGTTCACCGACGACTTGAGGTTCCATAGCTATTTCTTGAATATGGTCAGCCAAAAACTGTCCCACAACCCTGAGGATGGAATCCTTCAAGGTAGTCAGCTTGGGCATTGAAGGGTGCTAGGCTCCTGGAAATTGTAGGAAGGTAAGTCTCTTGTTTCGAATCGAGGTTTCAGTAAAGGCCGGTTTCCCCGACCCCGAGGGAGACAGGCTAGAGATAGACATCCGTGACATTGGCATCACGACTGTAAAACAGGCTAGGGTCAGCGATGTATATCTTCTGGAGGGAGAGCTGGATGAGAGGGAGGTGAGAAAGATTGGCCAGGAACTGCTGGCTGACCCTGTAGTTGAAAACTTTTCTTGGGGCGAGGGGCCCTTATCTCGTATTGAGGGTGGGGATGCCCACGTTATTGAGGTGGCCTACAATCCTGGCGTGACGGATCCCGTGGAGGACAGCGTCGGCAAGGCAATCCGCGACCTCGGCATAGCTACGGTTACGTCAGTGAAAACCGCCCGTAAATATTCCTTACGGGGCGATCTCTCGGAGGAGGCCCTTCAATTTGTCTGTGATAAGCTGTTGGTCAATAGCCTGATCCAGCACGTGGTCACGAAGCAGGAGGCGGTTGCTCTCCCCTCCACAACTTACAAATTTGTCTTAACTACTGTAGATTTGCTTAGCCTGGACGACGACGGTCTGATGGAGCTGAGCAAGGACAGGCTCTGGTTGAATCTAAGCGAGATGAGGCGCATCAAGGATTACTTCTCAAGGCTGAGCCGTAATCCCACCGATGTGGAGCTTGAAACCCTGGCACAAACTTGGTCCGAGCACTGCATCCACAAGACCTTCAAGAGCAGAATCAGGCTAGGTCAGCTTGTTGTCGACAACCTGCTTAAGAGCACCGTGATGAGGGTCACCGAGGAGTTAAAAAAGCCCTGGTGCCTTTCGGTTTTTCGGGACAATGCCGGCGTAATAGATTTCAATGGCCGCTACGCCGTCTGTTTTAAGGTAGAAACGCATAATCATCCCTCGGCAGTGGAGCCCTATGGAGGAGCAGCGACTGGGATAGGGGGTGTCATTCGAGATATCCTAGGGACGGGACTAGGGGCCAAGCCCATCCTAGACACCGATGTGTTCTGCTTTGCCCCTCCTGATTTTCCCGATGATAAGCTCCCCCGTGGTGTGTTGCATCCCCGCCGCATTTTCAAGGGCGTCCGCGCCGGCGTGGCTGACTACGGGAACCGACTCGGCGTACCCACGCTAAACGGTGCTATCCTCTTTGACGAGCGATACATAGGAAACCCCTTGGTCTTCTGCGGGACAGTGGGTCTGTTACCCGCGAGCATGAGCCAGAGGGGCCAGCAACAGACTGGAGACTTGGTGATTCTGGTGGGGGGCAGGACCGGACGTGATGGCATTCATGGTGTTACCTTCGCCTCGGGAGAGCTTACCAAAGAGTCGGAAGCTATCTCCGCAAGCTCCGTTCAGATTGGCGACCCCATTACGGAGAAGAAGCTGATAGATGTCCTCCTCAAGGCGCGGGACCGGCGACTATACCGGCGGATCACCGATTGTGGAGGGGGTGGGCTTTCATCAGCGGTGGGGGAGATGGCTGAGGAAACGGGCGTGCGTGTTTACCTGGAGCGAGTCCCTCTGAAATATTCGGGGCTCTCCTACACAGAGATATGGATATCTGAATCTCAGGAACGGATGGTGCTGGCTGTGCCACCAAACACAGTCGACCAGTTGATTTCTCTTTTCCAGGGTGAGGGGGTGGAAGCTACCGTCATTGGAGAGTTCACCGATACTCGACGGCTTGAGCTTTTCTACGAAGGTAATCTGGTTGGCGACCTCGATATGGAGTTCCTGCATAAAGGGCTGCCTCAACTGGAGAAGGAGGCTGTCTGGGAGCTGCCACAGCATGTAGAGCCGGACTTTCCGCAGCCAACTGATCTGCGTGAGGACCTGTTGCGTATTCTGGCCTCGTGGAATGTTTGCAGTAAAGAATGGGTAATACGTCAATACGACCACGAGGTGCAGGGCGGTAGCGTTCTCAAGCCCCTCGCGGGGGTAAACAATGATGGCCCCAGTGACGCCGCCATCGTCAGACCGATACTCGATTCAGATATGGGCATCGTCGTCGCCAACGGCATCAATCCCAGGTATGGGGACATCGACCCGTACTGGATGGCCGCCTCCGCTATAGATGAGGCGTTGCGGCAAGTTGTGGCTGTTGGGGGCAGCCTTCGGAGGGTAGCGATGCTGGATAACTTCTGTTGGGGCAATCCAGACAAGCCTTACAGACTGGGGGGCCTAGTGCGGGCGGCGCAAGCCTGCTACGATGTTGCTCTCGGCTACGAGACTCCCTTCATCTCCGGAAAAGATAGTCTCTATAATGAGTTTGAGAACGAAAAAGAGAGCATCTCCATTCCACCCACGCTGCTCATCTCTGCAGTGGCGGTGATGGATAATGTGGAGAGGGCGGTTACAATGGATTGCAAGCGTGAGGGCGACCTGGTCTACATCATCGGCACCACGTTGAATGAGCTTGGCGGCTCACAATACTACGGCATTCATGGTTATGTGGGGAACACAGTGCCCAGGGTTGACTCCAAGAAAGGGAAGGGGCTCATGGACACTCTCAGCGCCGTCATGGAGAAGGGCCTGGTCAGGGCCTGCCATGACCTTAGTGAAGGGGGCATCGGGGTGGCTGCCGCCGAGATGGCCTTCGCCGGAGGTTTAGGGATGGTAATCCATTTGGGGCAAGTGCCGCTGGGCGAAGCCATGAATCGAGACGATTACGTGCTCTTCTCCGAATCGAATACCAGGTTCCTGGTAGAGGTAGCCCCCGATGACAGGCACCAGTTCGAGGGTATGATGGCTGGGGTCGATTTCGCCGCCATCGGTCAGGTTACAAGCGAAGAAAGGCTCGAGGTCTACGGGCTTAATAGGGAAATAGTGCTTTCAGCTCTCATTGCTGAACTCAAAGAGGCTTGGCAGAGACCTCTTCGCTGGTAGGACTTGACATGATAATTAAGGTGAAGACGCTGATTCTGCGAGCCCCGGGGACAAACTGCGACGTGGAAGCCGCCTTTGCCTTCGAACGAGCTGGGGCACAGGTGGACTTGATCCACGTGGATGAGCTTATCCATCGGCAGAGGCTTCTCTCCAATTACCAGATAATGGTCATCCCCGGCGGTTTTACTTATGGGGATGATATCTCGGCCGGGAGAATCCTGGCCAACGAACTAAGACTCAAGCTAGGGGACGAAATTCAAAAGTTTGTTGACGATGGTAGGCTCATTCTGGGGATCTGTAATGGTTTTCAGGTCCTGGTGAAAGCTGGCATGTTACCTAAGTCGAGGGGTGAAAACTCGCAATCGCTAACCCTAGCTGGCAACGATTCCGGCAGGTTTGAGTGTCGCTGGGTCTACCTCCGCGCCAATAAAACAAGCCCCTGCATTTTTACACGGGGAATAGACCTTATGTATCTCCCAGTGGCCCACGGAGAGGGCAAGGTGGTAATTGAACCGGGGGCGCTAAAAGAGCTAAATGTGGCACTTCACTACGCTGACGAGACAGGAGACATTCGAGCCGGCTACCCTCACAATCCAAATGGTTCAGTGAACAATATAGCCGGCATCTGCGATGCTACTGGTCGCATTTTTGCCTTGATGCCACACCCGGAGCGATTCATCCGTTGGACGCAACACCCAAGGTGGACCAGAGAGCCCCGGGGGGATTACGGGGACGGCTTCCGCATTTTTCTGAACGCTGTGGAGTGGGCCAAGAGCATTTGAATAAAAGGGCGGTCTATCCTGAATTAGCCTCTATAGACTACGGAAAATGCTTATTAATGTTTGCTATACTATTTGTTGCCATAAGGAGGCAAATTGCACAGCATCAGAATTGGGATAGCTCAGATTAATTCCACTGTGGGCGACCTCAGCGGTAATACAAGGAAAATAATGGAATCCATTGACCAGGCGAAGTCGCTGGGAGTCGACCTGCTAACTCTCCCTGAACTGGCCATAACTGGCTACCCCCCCGAAGATTTGCTGCTTAAACCACAATTCATTAAGCAAAACAGGGAAAGCCTTAACAAAATAATAGAGCACTGCTCAGATATAGCGGTAGTAGTGGGCTTTGTTGACAGTGATGGCGATATTTATAATGCTGCCGCGGTGGTCTATAACAAAAAATTGGTGGGCGTTTACCATAAATTTTATCTGCCGAACTATGGCGTGTTCGATGAAAATAGGTATTTTCAGGCAGGGAGGGAATGCCCCGTTTTCATCATTTATGGCATCGGCATAGGCATAACTATCTGTGAAGATATGTGGTATGAAGCCGGGCCGGCAATTGTCCAGGCCTATGCCGGAGCTAAGGTGCTGATTAACGTAAGTGCCTCCCCGTATCATGCCGGAAAAGGGCTCTCTAGAGAAAGGATGCTTGCTACCAGAGCATCAGACAGTATAGCTATTGTTGTCCATAATAATTTGGTTGGCGGGCAAGATGAGCTTGTATTTGACGGCAATAGCCTGATCATCAATGAGAAAGGAGAACTCATTGCTCGGGGGAAGCAGTTTGAGGAAGACTTTGTAGTAACTGATTTGGATGTGGAGTCAGTGTTTCGCTCTCAGTTGCATGATCCTCGACGAAGGAAAGAAACGCCATGGGTCAGGGAGAAACTAGAAGGAGCTACCAAGGTAGAGGTGTCAGGTGAGTATCCGGCAATTGCCAGACCCCCTTTGCCACCAAGACGAGTTGACAGACTGGATGAACTTGCTGAGATTTACCAGGCCCTTGTCCTCGGTACCAGAGACTACGTGCACAAGAATGGCTTTGAGAAAGTAGTCATTGGTTTATCAGGTGGGGTTGATTCAAGTCTGGTAGCTGCCATGGCAACAGATGCCCTTGGTGCTGACAATGTCATAGGTGTTTCCATGCCCTCTCGCTACTCATCGCCGGGCAGCAAATCAGACGCTGAAGCTTTAGCAGGAAATCTAGGAATAGAGTTCAAGGTAATACCCATTGAGAAAGCGTTTAGCTCCTATTTGGAAACACTTGCGGAGCCTTTCAAGAATACTCAACCGGATGTTACCGAGGAGAACATCCAGGCAAGAATCAGGGGCAATATTCTCTTTGCCTTGTCCAATAAGTTTGGCTGGTTGGTGCTTGCTTGCAGCAATAAAAGCGAGACAGCTACGGGCTATACCACCCTTTATGGGGATATGGCTGGAGGGTTTATTCCCCTGAAGGATGTCCCTAAGACACTGGTTCTCGAATTAGCCAGATACAAGAATCGCCAGGCCGGGAAAGAGGTGATACCCTCTGCTGTCTTAACCAAAGCACCATCGGCTGAACTAAGACCCGACCAAAAGGATACAGATACCCTGCCACCATATGATATACTGGATCCTATCCTAAAGGCCTATGTAGAAGATGACGTGACAATTGACCAGATTATAGCCATGGGTTTTGATCCTGAGATAGTTATAAAAACGGCTCGCTTGGTAGACAGGAGCGAATATAAGCGCCGCCAGGCTGCCCCCGGTATAAAGATAACCCCCAGAGACTTTGGCCGGGATAGGAGATTGCCCATCACCAATAAATTCAAGGAGGAGTAGCTTGAGGAAGATCGGCGGTATTCTGTTAGCAGTCGGCTTGGGCATTTTGATAGGCTGGGGTCTTTATTGGTTCTTCCGTCTAGCTTTCTTAGAGCTGCCCTTGCCAGTTAAGATTGCTATTGCCGCGATAGCTGTGGGGCTTATCATACTCTTGGCATCGCTAGGCAGGGAGAGATATCGAGCGTCCAGGGAAGAAAAGGAGAAATTCAAGGAGGTAGAAAAATGATTGTTGTTACCACAGAACAGATAGAGGGCAAAAGAATAACAGAAACCCTGGGTTTGGTTAGAGGCAGCACTATCAGGGCCAGGCATATGGGGCATGATGTTATGGCTGGCTTGCGCAACATTGTTGGCGGAGAAGTCAAGGATTACACCGTAATGCTGGCACAGGCTCGGGAGGAAGCACTACAGAGAATGATTGAGCAGGCCGAGAAAATGGGCGCTAATGCCATAGTAGGCACCAGGTTTGTAACCTCGATGGTGATGTCTGGAGCTGCCGAGATGGTAGCCTATGGAACAGCGGTGAAGGTGGCGTGAGTCTGAGTTGGCTCCGATAAACATTCAGGGCAAAGTTAGCCTCCTCATATTAGTGCATATCCACCCTTTTCATGGCCTGGTTTAACCTTCTTCAGAATAGTAGTAACCGGGCTATATTCTAGAGATTTCAGCTTAGATTTTAGACGATTCAAATTGATAATTGGACAGAGGGGTGGATTTTATGATATCATACCTCAGCTTATGGTCAGGAAAGGAGGGTGAAAATCTCACAAGGAGGATGGTAGATGTTGTGAGCTAAACAGGATGAGATTAATCCGGGGCTAGTTATCTGCTTTTCTTGTACAGATAGGTAATAGCTTAATTGCCCTGTTCATAATGCGCTGTTAATTCTGTTCATGTTTTAATTTTTTTAAGTTTTTCCAAATTACCAAGAATTAGTTTTCGCTACGCTCGAAATTGCCCTCGTCTGAATGTTCATTATTCCCAGATTTTGTCCTATACGAGGCAAAAGCGTTAACGCGTAGCATGCTGAATGAAAGGAAGGTCATGTAGTATGCTTGTCACTAACGATAGAGTCGATGTCGATATTGAAATCGACAAAGAGCAACTGTGTCACTACATAGGATATAATGATAATTACAAGCTGTCAGCACGTATTTCTTCTTTAATTGATGACTATGCAGAGCACGCTCATTACCTTATTAACCCGTTATATTCATATTTTGTCAAGGATGTGGAGTGGGCTCGAGGCTCCATCGCCTTTATTGAGGATTCGATTATCTTCAAAAGCCAAGTTATCGCCCAGTTGTTGGAGCATTGTTCCCAGGTAGCAATATTCTTGGTGACAATAGGCAAATACCTGGAAGAGACAGCATTTCAGCTAGCCAAAGACGGGCTCATACTCCAGGCAACTGTTTTGGATGCAATAGGGTCAGATGCTGTGGAGAAGGTGGCGGACTTTGTCCAAGACAGAATAAAGGAGATAGCCGAGGCTCAGGGACTTGTCACCAGCCGACGCTTTAGTCCTGGCTATTGCGATTGGAACATAGGTCAGCAACGGATGCTCTTCTATGCTCTAACCGGTAATACGTTAGGGATTCGCTTGACTGGGGAGTGTCTAATGGTTCCCCAGAAGTCAATTTCGGGCATTATCGGTATCGGACCCTCAATCGACAATGTGGAGAACTACAACCCTTGCAAGACCTGCACGAAACAGGATTGTCCAGGAAGGAGGTAAAGTCAAGGATAATGACCCGCAAAGGACTGGAGGGAGGCAGTTTTAAGGTTCTAACTGAAGATTCCATATTGAAGGTGCACCAGACTGCGATGCAAGTGATTGAAGAGGTGGGTTTTGAAGTGCAGTCGGACATGGCACTGGAGCTTTTCGAGGGAGCTGGAGCTAAAGTGGATTGGGAAAAGCAGCTGGTATGGCTGGATGGGAGTAAAGTTAAGGAGCTTATTGAAGCGGCACCATCAGAAATTAGACTCTGTGGACAGGATGAAGCACATGATATTATTTTGGGCGGGCGGCGAGTGTATGCTGGAACGGGTGGCACGGCACTTTATGTCTATCAGCCTGATGTTAACCAGAAAAGACTGGCAAGCATGGAAGACCTGCGATGCATCGCCAGATTGGTTGATAAGCTGGATAACATCCACTTTTTTCTGCTGCCGACATATCCCAATGAGCTGCCTTTGGAACAGGTAGATGTGAACCGGTTTTTCGCCGGACTGGACAATACTACCAAGCATGTTATGGGGGGTGTTTATACACTTGATGGTGCGGAACAGGTGATACGGATGGCGCAAATCGTTGCTGGCTCTGCTGAAAATCTTCGCCAGCGCCCCCTGATATCCATGATAGCATGCATCATAAGCCCACTAAGGATAGACAAGACATATGGCGACTTACTCGTGACCATTGCCAGAAATGGCATACCTGTAGCTTGTCCCTCCGAACCGTTGTGCGGTGCTACTTCACCGGTTACGCTCGCCGGAACCCTGGTAGTCCAAACCGTAGATTCGCTGTTGGGTGTAATACTTACTCAGATTGTAAATCCTGGGACACCGGTCCTCTTCGGCTCGGTCGCTACAAATACTGACCTGAGGGATCTAAAGTACCTGGCAGGTTCAGTTGAGATGGGCTTGCTCAATGCAGCTGGCGCACAGATGGCACAGTTCTATCAACTTCCTTTCTATGCTACTGGTGGCATGACCGATTCTAAAGTGCTCGATGCTCAAAGTGGCTATGAGTCTGCTTTGACCAACCTGCTCTGTGCCCTTTCAGGAGCTAACTTCATTCATGATGCTGCTGGGCTTATGGAGTTCGCAATGACCGTGTGTTACGAGAAGTATGTCATTGACAACGAGATACTGGGCATGGTGATGAGAGCCGTGGATGGAATCAAGGTGAATGATGACACTCTGGCCTTTGACCTCATAAAGCAGGTAGGCCCGGGAGGTGATTTCGTAGCTGCCAGACATACAAGGCACTTCATGCGCAGCGAGCACTACCAGCCGTCTCTGAGCGACAGGAATAGCCAAGAAGAATGGCTAGCCAAAGGCGGAAAGGCAACATGGGAAAGAGCTTCAGAAATTGTAAATGAGCTTCTGGTTAAGCCTAAATACAGCCTCCCCTCGCCGATAAGACAGCAAGTACTATCACAAATCAAGGAGATAATTGCTTAAAATATGCTTGTAATCGGAGAAAACATAAATGCAACAGATTTCAAAAGTACCGATAGAAACCGTAAGATTCAATATAAATTCGAGTGAGCATATACAATGCTCTAACTGATGTCCAACAAGTCAGGCAGCTTAATAAATTATTGAAACTGGAGGATGATAATGCCAGAGGACATAATCAGCTTAATCCAGGAAAATGTTATCCAAGGGAGGATGACCAGGGATGACGAAGGCATGGATGAAGGGATGGTAGGTAAGCCCGGCGTTACCGAGCTTGTTGAGAAGGCTATTGCCTCCGGCTTGAGTATTAAGGACATAATCACTAAGGGGCTCTCTGGTGGTATGAACGTTGTGGGGCAAAAATTTGAAGCGGAGAAATACTTTATTCCTGACATGCTAGCTTCGGCACAGGCAGTTGGAGCAGCCATGGAAATACTTGAGCCACATCTTGCTGGGAGTGGTATTAATGCCAAGGGCAAGATAATTGTGGCTACGATGAAAGATGACCTTCACGATATTGGCAAGAACATAGTGTCCATTCTGCTTCGTGGGGCAGGATATACTGTCAAAGACCTGGGAAACAATGTTGACATTCAGGTCATTGTAGATGCAGTAAGGGAGGAAAAACCACAGTTCCTGGGTTTGTCCGCCCTGCTCACCAGCACCATGGCCCGCATGGCAGATGTGATACAAATGCTTGAGGAAAATAGGCTTAGGGATCAGGTTAAGATTGTAGTCGGCGGAGCACCTGTCTCAGAGGAGTTTGCTAAAAGCATCGGCGCTGATGGATATGGCGCAGATGGCTTTCAGGCTGTAGCTGTGGTGGAAGCTCTCAGTTCCGGCACAGAGAACTAGCATAGCAATCATTCTATTGCAGACTTATTATCTGAAGGAAGGAGCTGGTGCCAAGAAAAGGGATACTTGTTGATAGACCATACGAGAGGTTGACGAGGGAGCAGGTGGAGCTAATTCACCAGGCTTCCATGCAGATACTGACTGACCCCGGGCTAATAAGCTTCAACCGGGAGGCAGTGGATATACTCCATAGTCATGGCGCAGCGGTTGAGTCCATCGCTGGTGACCATCAGAGCTGGCAGGTAAAGATACCAGAGCAGGTGGTATTAAGTGCGATTAACTCAGCTCCCAAGACCGTGAAATTGGGGGCTCGGAACCCGGATAATACCTTCATCATGCACGGTGACGAGCCCAGGGTATACTTAATCACCGGCTCGGAGACTAATATCTGGCTGGATGTCGATTTTCCTACCTATCTGAATAAGGCTGACCCTACTAGAGAGATCAGGGTACCCGAGTTCAAGGCCAGGCGAGGTACAGTTGATGACCTGTGCCAGTCAGCTCATGTTTGTGAGCATCTGGAGATGGTTGACGGCTACATTCGCACCGTGAATATCCAGGACCGCGACATAACCGAGGAGAACAAGGACGTCAATAAATTTTTCGCCTCGCTCAATAACAATACGAAGCATTTCATGAGCGGGTTGACCAGTCTAAAACAGCTTGACAACGTGGTGAGGATGGCAGAACTCATCGCTGGAGGCAAAAAGGCACTTGAGGATAATCCAATCATCTCGTTTATCACCTGTTTGGTGAAGAGCCCACTCCAGTTCGTCGATGATACCACAGATACTTTCATTGAAGTATGCCGCCGCGGATTGCCAATTGTTGTGTCATCGTCACCACAAGCGGGCACCACCGCACCTATCAAGGAAGCTGGTATCATGGCTCAGATAAATGCGGAGGTGTTGGCAGGCATAACTCTGGGGCAACTGGTAAAACCGGGGACCCCAGTGCTCTACGGCAGCGTGCCGGTCAGAGCCAGGATGGACACCCTGGGTGATTCCTACGGCTCTGTCGAGACCAGTCAGTACAACATCGACTGCGTCCAGATGGCACGTTTCTACAGGCTCCCCAACTACTCTACTTCCGGCGTCTGCGACTCGAAGATACCTGGCCAGCAATCATCGATAGAGAGGCTGTTTTCGGATATATTGGTCACCATGTCAGGACCTCAGTTCCTGCACTGTGCCTTTGGTTTGTTGGACTGTAATTCTGTCTTTTGTCTGCTTCAGGCGGTCTTGGACGATGCCCACTTCAAGATGATAGAGTTTTTCTTACGGCAGCCGCGGATTGACCAGCCGGAACTGGAAGCAATGCTGAAGCAGATACGGGAGGTGGTGGCTACGCCGCAAAAGCTGTACATAGGCCATATTCGTCCCCTGTTGCGCAGTGGGGAAATATCTGGGGTATATCCCTTTGAGGGAAGTGGTGAGGCGGATGATGTTTTCGAGCTTGCCTATGAAAGAATGAAGGAATTGCTGGCAAGACCGGTAGAACACATCGATCGGGAGACAACAGCCAGAATATTCGAAGAGATTCCCGGCATATTACCACGACTTAACATTTATGAAAGTGGGAGTTAGCATGAGCGAGGATATAATTGCGACAATTAAAGAGAATGTGATACAAGGAAGAAAGACGCAGGATGATGTGGGGATAGATGACAGCTTTGCCGGAACACCCGGTGTGGTGGAACTCGTGCAACAAGCTCTTGAGAAGAATATCTCCCCGAAGGCGATAATAACCGACGGCTTGACTGCTGGGATGCAGGTGGTCGGTGAGAAGTTTTCTACCAAAGAGTACTTTATTCCGGACATGCTTGCCTCGGCTGAAGCGGTAGGAGCGGCGATGGATATTATGAAGCCAGTGCTGGAATCAGCGAACGTGGAGACCAAGGGGAAATTCGCCATTGCCACAGTAAAGGGGGATATCCACGATATCGGCAAGAACATCGTTGCTATCTTACTGAAAGGCGCTGGGTACGAGGTGCATGACCTGGGCACAGACGTGCCCACGGAGAAAGTGGTCGAGTTCGTGAGGGAAGAAAAACCTGGATACCTGGGACTATCAGCCTTGCTTACCACCACCATGACTGAGATGGGCATGGTGATCAAAGCTCTTGAGGAAAGCGAGCTCAGGAACAGTATAAAAGTATTCATCGGTGGTGCTGCTGTCTCCGATGAGTTTGCCCAGGAGATAGGTGCTGATGCCTACTGTGTTGATGCCTTCGATGCAGTCAGAGTGCTTGATGGCTACCAACAGACAGGTTGAGGCGTAGAAGCAGTCAATAGAAATACGTGCGACAAAGGAGTATTGTATGGCAAGCATAGCCGGAATCTTTTCACTGAACGGAGATGTGCTGGAGGGATGCGGACAACAAGTTGGCAAGATGCTGGAGCGAATGCGACACCGCGGTCCAGACAATGCGGTTGTGCGGACCCTGCCTGACCGCCACGGCGCTCTGGGCGCCAATGAAGTCAATCTGACGCCGGAGAGAACCTGCTGCACATCGATTTCAAGACCTCCATTCGTCGTTTTTGATGGGGAGTTGTTCAACGAAAGAGCCCCAGGCCAGCATGATGTTGAGCTGTTCAAAGAGTTTTACGAGAAACACGGCAAGGAGTGTTTCTCCCTGCTTGAGGGAAGCTACACGTGCGCTATCGTTGACGCAGGCGAAGTAATCCTGGCACGGGATTCTGTGGGCGCCAGACCTCTCTTCTACGGATCGGAACACGGCTTGTTGTGCTTCAGTAGCGAAATGAAGGGACTGATAGACCACATTCGCTTTGACGTCAACGAATTGCCCCCTGGCCACATCTACAGCACCAACGAAGGCCTGAATCCTTTCGAGCCTTTTGTTCCTGACGTGCCTGAGCCGGGAACCATAAGGGAAGCAGCTATGACGCTCCGTCAACTCCTCATAGAGTCGGTGCAGAAAAGAATGCCAGGTGTACGGGGCGTCTCGTTGAGCGGTGGTCTGGACAGCTCTATTGTGGCCGCCATCGCCAAGGAGCACAATCCGGACCTGCACCTGTTCACCGGCACCATTGACAGCGCGCCCGGTCTCGACTTGGAAAATGCTGTGCTAATGGCTCAATTCCTCGGTCTTGAGCACCAGCTTCACATCTACCGGATAAGCGATTCTGACATTTGCGATTTGATTCCCCGGGCAGTCTGGCACCTTGAGAGTTTTGACGAGGACTGCATATCAGGCATTATCTCCAACTACTACGTTGCGCGGATGGCAAAGGAATACACCGATGCTATCCTGGTTGGTGAAGGGGCCGATGAACTATTTGGAGGATACCGTATGGTTCTAAAAAACCCCAAAGTGACCAGCGACGCACACCGAGAGCAGCTTGCCCAGAGGTTGCTGGACATCGCCTACAACACTGCTCTGAGGCGACTCGACCGGGGCTGGATGGCGAAAGCCGTAGTGTATCAGATACCATTCTTGGACGCCAGGATTGTCGCTTTCGCCAAGAAGATACCGATGGAGTGGAAGATTTACGGTGAGCAACAGATAGAAAAGTTTATTCTGCGTGAGGCGTTCCGCGATATGCTTCCTAAGAAGATTGCCAATCGTGAGAAGCTCAGGTTTGCCATGGGTGTCGGCACAGATAATGTCATGGATATGCTGGTATCCAAGATAATCGACCCTGAAGAGATAAAGAGGCGCCCAAAGTCAGCCTACGGCATGCCATTCGCCACGTTCAAAGAACTCCTCTATTACGATGAGTTTTTGAAGCTGTTCCCGCCTGCGTATGAGAAGCAGACGGTACGGTGGGACCCCTTCAAGTAGAAGGGTGTTCATTACGCGAGGACAGGACCTTCTACTCACAAGATTGGTAAATAGCTCTTAAGCTCGTATTCGGTTACCTGGCTCCGGTATTGATCCCATTCGATTTTTTTATTCTTGATGAAAGCATCAAAAACGTGGTCGCCAAGGGCTTTTTGCACCAGTTCACTTTTTTCCGCGAGCTGGATTGCCTCCCAAAGGCTACCGGGTAGCGTGCCTATCCCTCGCCTCTCTCTCTCCTCCTCAGTCATTTCATAAACATTCTCCTCCACAGGGTCTGGCACTTCATATTCCTTCTCAATTCCTTCCAGCCCAGCAGCCAGCATAACGCTGAAGGCGAGGTAAGGATTGCAGGCGGGGTCAGGGGACCTGAACTCTATCCTGGTGGCCTTTTCTTTGCCTGGCATATACTCTGGAACTCTAATAAGGTCGGCCCGATTTCGCCGCGCCCATGAAAGGTACACGGGTGCCTCATACCCCGGAATCAGCCGTTTGTAAGAATTGACCCACTGATTGTTGACCGCAGTGATTTCAGGGGCATGCCTTAGCAGCCCGGCGATATAGTGCTTGGCTAGCTTAGAGAGGTGGTATTTATCATTCTTATCAAAGAAGGCGTTGGCATCACCTTTAAACAGTGACTGGTGGACATGCATGCCGCTGCCATTAATGCCGAAGACCGGCTTAGGCATAAAGGTAGCGTAAACTCCCTGCTGCAGAGCTATTTGTTTGACTACCAGGCGGTAGGTCATCACGTTGTCAGCCATAGTTAGGGCATCAGTGTACCTCATATCTATCTCATGCTGGCTGGCAGCGACCTCGTGGTGGGAATACTCAACTGCTATGCCCATCTCCTCCAGGGTAAGAACTGTTTCTCGCCTTAAGTCAGTAGCGACGTCCAGTGGTGTCATGTCAAAGTAACCCCCTTCGTCCAATCTCTGAGTTCCCTTTGAATCTTGAAAGTAGAAGTACTCCAACTCTGGGCCCACATAGAAGGTGTATCCCATGTCAGCCGCTCGCTTCAAATTTCTCTTCAGCACATATCTGGGGTCCCCTTCAAAAAGCTCACCGCCGGGTCTCTGGATGTCGCAGAACATCCTAGCTACGGCATGATGCACCCTGGGTCTCCAAGGCAGCAACTGAAAGGTATCAGGGTCAGGCATAGCCACCATATCGCTCTCGTCGATCCGAGCAAAGCCCTGAATAGAGGAACCATCAAAGCCCATCCCTTGTTCCAGGGCGCCTTCCAGTTCCTCCACAGTAATAGCAAAGCCTTTCAGAATACCCAGAATGTCGGTAAACCACAGCCTTATGAACTTAACATCGTGCTCCTTAGCCATCTTGAGAACATACTCTTTGCTTTCTTCATTGCTTCTATTTTCCATTATTGACCTCCTTTTTCCGGTTTTTAATCTCCTTTTATATAGCGTTGTCGCCATCCTCCCCAGTCCTGATACGCACTGCGTTATCAACAGGATAAACGAATATTTTGCCGTCTCCCATCTCGCCAGTTCTGGCGCTGCTAGCAACAGCATGCAAAATCTTGGACACATCCTCGTCCAGGATAACAACCTCGATCTTGAGCTTAGGCAGGAAATCTACCCGATATTCCCCTACTCGCCATTGCAGCGATAGTCCCTTTTGTCGGCCTCTGCCGCTTACTTCGCTAACTGTCAGGCCGAAATAACCATTTTCCTCGAGAACCCTTTTGACAATATCCAGTTTTTCTTCCCTGATAATGGCCTCTATCTTTTTCATCTCAGCATCCCTCCATATGCCCTTTCCCCATGTTGTGAGATATCTAAACCTACCATTTCTTCAGTCTTACCGACTCTTAGCCCCAGAGTAACATCTAGTATTTTGCCCAAAACCCAACTAGCACCGAAGGCATAGCCCCAGACTGCGGCAACTCCAGCGAACTGTTTGGCAAGTTGTAGGGCATTGCCTAGAAGCAGACCATCGGCACCAGCCGAGTTAATGGCTGCGCTAGCAAAAATGCCGGTGGCCAAAGCGCCCCAGGTGCCTCCCATACCGTGAACTGCCCATACGTCCAGGGACTCATCTATCCCACGCCTCATCCTGAAGAGCATGCAGTAATAGCATATCACCGCTGCTACAATGCCTATTGGTATTCCTGCCAATGGTGGTACAAAACCGGCGGCCGGGGTAATCGCCACCAGTCCGGCAACTGCTCCAGTGACAGTACCGAGGAGACTGGGACGTCGTTGACGCCAGCTGAGTATCATCCAGGTAAATGCTGCCGCAGCTGCTGAAATATTAGTGGCGACAAAGGCGCTAGCGGCTAATCCTCCCGAGGTCAGAGCACTGCCAGCATTGAAGCCAAACCAGCCAAACCAGAGCAGCCCGGCGCCAATCGCTACCATGGGAATATTGTGGGGTTCCATAGGTGCTCTCTCCAGAAAACCTTTACGAGGACCAAGTAAACTGGCTAAAGCTAAGGCTGAGGCACCGGCAGCGATATGAACCACTGTCCCGCCGGCAAAGTCAAGTGCCCCCAACTTGGCCAGCCAGCCACCATCACCCCAAACCCAGTGTGCCACGGGGCAATACACAACGGTCAGCCATAAAACGGAAAAGACCAAGGTGGCACTAAATTTCATTCGTTCGACTACTGCCCCAGTGATTAAAGCTACGGTGATTATGGCAAACATAGCCTGAAATATCATGAAAGCCAGATGTGGAACTGTACTGGCATAGACAGCAGACGGCGTCTGTCCTACCTGCCTGAGACCTACCCACTCAAGCCCACCAATAATGCCTGCTATATCAGGACCAAAGCTTAGGCTATAGCCATAAAGCACCCAGATTAGACCAACGACAGCCAGAGCAGCGAAGCTCATCATCATTGTAGAAAGGACGCTCTTTCTTCTCACCATGCCGCCATAGAATAGAGCCACGCCTGGTGTCATTAGCATGACCAGCGCCGCTGAAACTAAGAGCCAAGCTGTGTCAGCGGAGTTAATGGACATTTGGAATCCTTCCATGTTTCATGTCTACAATTTAATCCGCTATTGTTTCCAAAATATTACAATTGTGTTAAATCTGTGTTACGGAGCAAGAAAGGAAAAAAATTTGATGTACTTAAGAAGGCAAGGGGGAAATGGCTAGAGGTTTTCCCGTAATCTGTAGCCAATATTTCTAACTGTCTCGATAAAGGTATGAGTTGGGTCCTCGATCTTGCTTCTCAATCTCCTGATGTGAACATCTACCGTTCTATCACCACCGTAATAGTCCCATCCCCAGACCTTATTCAGCAAAGCCTCTCGGGTAAAAACTTTTCCTTTATTGCTCGCCAGGAATTTGAGTAACTGGTACTCCTTGAAGGTCAGCATTATTGGCTTGCCACTAAGTGATACCTCGTACTTGGCTAAACCTATAACTAAGTCGCCACATTTAATTATATCTTCGCTGTCTATGTCCCCTTTTTGCTTCAGAATTCGCTTTATCCTGGCTGTAACCTCAGTTGCCTCCCATGGTTTGACCACAAAATCATCTATGTTGGAGTCGAGGCTATTGAGTTTCTCTCCGGAGACGAGGGCGATGAGGGGTATGTTCATGTCTTGTCTTATCCTTTGAGCGAGTTCCCACGCTTCTGAACCAAGTGTCGCTTCATCTGTGTCTAGCAACATCACCCCCGGGGATTGCCCCGCAATTTGTTCGATTGCTCCATCATTATGGGGAACAATTAGGCAATCAAAGCCTCTCTGAGCAAGGTCTGTCCTCAGTTTCCTTGCTTGCTCGCTTTCGTTAGCTATGATGAACACTCTAGGCAAAGCTGGCTTCCTTATATTAATTTAGTAAGCGTAGAGTCGGCCATAAGGGCGGAGGTAAAGGGGGAAAAGTTTAATAAACTTGTGTTTCAGTATCTCCTCGGCATTGTAGCCGAAGTGATAAGCAAACTCACCTACGAGCTCCTTTAGAACCAGGTAATCGTTTTCATCTAGTTCAGCGACACCTACTTCCCTGCCTAGCTGAAATTCCTCAACATCTCCTCTTATATAGATAGCGCCACCATGCATACCTGTGCCGATGAAATTCGCCTTATGCCGCTCTCCCTCTTTGAGGTTTAGCCCCAGGAGGATTAAAACTCCGCCTGCCATATACTCGCCCAAAAAATCCTGTGCTGTGCCACCAACAACCACCATTGGCTTTTTGTCTTGGTATTCTTTCATGTGGATACCTGCCCGATAACCGACATCCTCTTTAACGAAGATCTTGCCCCCTCTGGCGGATAATCCAAGAATATCCCCGGCATGACCATGAATGATGATTTCTCCATTATTCATGGTATTACCGCAGCCATCCTGAGCATTGCCGTGAATAATAATCCTGGGACTATCCATGAAAGCCCCTAAATCATTACCCGGGGTGCCGAATATCTCGATCTCAACCGGCTTGTCCAGGTCCGTGCCGATATACCTCTGTCCGTAGACATTTCGTAACTCAATCTTTTGAGTTCCGTTTAATACCGCCTTCCTCAATTTGGCATTGAGTTCTCGGTAGAAAATGCCCTGGGCATCTATTCTTACAGCTTCTTTCATCTTAGCTTCCTGCCATCCTTACTCCGAGGATTTCTAATTCAGTATCGGTTAGCCCCACACCTCTCAGATGAAGGCGATTGCCACGGAGACTTTCTAAGGCATTGATGCCCATGCCGCCCAGTATGTCCTTAAGCTCAAGACTCCAGCCGCGGAGGAGATTGGACAGCCGCCTAGCTCCGATATCAGGATTGACCCTCTTGGTTAACCAGGGGTCTGTAGTACAAATGCCCCAGGCACATTTCCCTGTGTGACATTGCTGACAAATGGTACATCCAAGGGCGACGAGAGCAGCAGTTCCAATATAGATGGCATCGGCGCCCAGGGCGATGGCCTTAGCTACATCGCCGCTATTCCTAATCCCACCTGCGATTACGACAGAGGCCTGATTTCGGATGCCCTCTTGTCTGAGGCGGTCATCCACGGAAGCGAGAGCTAGTTCAATGGGAATGCCAACGTTGTCACGGATGATCTTAGGCGCAGCGCCCGTGGAGCCTCGTAGCCCATCGAGAACTATAATGTCTGCTCCTGCTCGTACCATGCCACTGGCGATAGCTGCTGAATTGTGAACAGCAGCAATCTTTACCGCTACTGGCTTTGTATAATTTGTGGCTTCCTTTAAGGCATAGACAAGCTGTGCCAGGTCCTCAATGGAATAGATGTCGTGCTGCGGAGCTGGGGATAAGGCATCTGTGCCTTTAGGAATCATTCGGGTGCTTGATACTTCGGCACTCACCTTCTCGCCGGGGAGATGGCCCCCGATGCCGGGCTTAGCCCCTTGACCAATCTTAATTTCCACTACCTTGGCTATATCGAGGTATTCAGGGTGAACGCCAAATCGCCCCGAAGCTACCTGGACTATAGTGTTGTCTCCATATTTATAAAGCTTGGGGTGGAGCCCACCTTCACCTGTGTTCCACAGAGTTCCCATCTCAGTAGCAGCTCTGGCTAGGGACTCCTGTACGTTCAGGCTTACTGCACCATAAGACATAGCGGAAAACATTACAGGAACCTCGAGCTTGACCTGGGGGGGTAGTTCTGTCTTAAGACCATGCGAGCCAAACTCTACCCTGTCAGGTTTCTGCCCCAGATACGTAGTTAACTCCATTGGTTCGCGTAGAGGGTCAATAGAGGGGTTGGTCACCTGGCTGGCATTAAGAACCAGATGGTCCCAGTAGATGCGGTAGCTCTTGTCATTCCCCATTCCGGTGAGAAGTACGCCACCGGTCTCGGATTGCTTGATGATATCTTCGATAACCTCGG
>Ga0315541_1001234_pt1 | contig 24474 bp, 19 predicted proteins | sample SalMarSW160190MG_FD_203095 | JGI IMG/M metagenome (GOLD analysis project Ga0315541, IMG submission 203095) | Salt marsh sediment microbial communities from the Plum Island Ecosystem LTER, Massachusetts, United States - Salt Marsh Sediment SW1601-190 ...
ACTGTTACACCAACAAGTTTAAACGAAGCTCTTGATTTATTATCAAAGGATAATTATAAAATTCTTGCAGCAGGAACAGATGTAATTATTCAACTACGAAAAGAAACAAATCCACAAACATTATTAAATATATACTTCTTACCTGAATTAAAAGGAATCAAAGAAGATGATGATGGAGTTCGGATTGGAAGCACGGTTACATTTACAGAAATAATTGAGAATCAAATAATTCAAAAGAATTATCCAATTCTAATTGAAGCCTGTTCCAAGATTGGGTCAAAGCAGATTAGAAATCGTGCCACTATTGGTGGAAATATTGTAAATGCAGCATCCTGTGCAGATTCTATCCCACCTTTAATTATTTACGATGGAATACTTATTTTACAAAGTAAAAGCAAAAATAGGAAAGTTCCAGTTAAAGATTTCATTATAAAAAATTATGAAACCCAGATAAAAAAGGATGAACTTCTAACATCAATTATTTTACCTAAACCATTAAGGAAGAAATATTATTACAGATATAATAAATTGGGCAGACGGAATGCTTTGAATATTTCCAGAATAACACTTGCTGTAATGATAAGTTTCGCAAAAAATGGTAATATTGATGAATGCCGTATTGCCACAGGTTCCCTTTTTGAACGACCAAATAGGTTGAGTGATATTGAAAATTTTTTATGTGGCAAAGCATTAAATGATGAAGTAATTAAATCTATTGAAAAACCTTTGCATAAAATAATTTATGATTCAATAGGAAACCGCTGGTCAGGGAAATATAAAATTCCTGTTTTTATTAATATGTTTGTTGATGCGTTAAAGGATATAGCCACTGATAATCGCAGGAAAATGTAAGCCACTGATAAACACAGATGATATGGATAATATAATATTAATAATTATAATCCGAGTAAACCCGAGTAAATCTGCTTGCCTTGCCGTAGTTTGACGAAGGCAGGTGGCAGCAAAAATATCCGTGTAAATCCGTGGTTGAGAAAGGGAAAATATGATAAACTTAAAATTTAAAGTAAATGGAAAAACTGTTATTTTAGATGTGCCTGATAATATGCGTCTTTTGGACATATTGAGAGAGAAATTAAGACTAACAGGAACCAAAGAAGGCTGTGGTATCGGAGAATGTGGTGCTTGCACAGTTATTATGAATGGAAAAACTGTTCATTCCTGTATGATACTTGCATGCCAGGTAAACGGGACAGAAATAGAAACCGTTGAAAATCTTGAAAAAGATGAACTGCTTTCAAAACTGCAAAAATCATTTCTAAAAAATGGTGCTATCCAATGTGGATTTTGCACACCAGGTATGCTTATGAGTGCAAAAGCACTGCTCAATAAAAATCCTCATCCATCCGAAGATGAAATAAAAAAAGCACTTGAAGGCAATCTGTGTAGATGTACAGGTTATATTCCAATAATTGAGTCAATAAAAGCTGTTTGTGAAAATGGAGATTAAATGAGTGATAAAATGATTCCTATACCATTAAATAAACTTATCAATTGGATTTTTGCCGAATATAAAAATCACAAAACAATCTTTGGCATACCAGAAAATAAATTTTTTAAAAAAAGTAATAACACATCAATATCAATTTTTGATGAGCATTGTGAAACACCTATTGGACCTGCTGCTGGACCGCATACTCAACTTACACAAAATATCATTGCATCATATCTTTGTGGCGCAAGATTTTTTGAGTTAAAAACTGTTCAGATTAAAGATGATTTAGATATTGAAAAACCCTGTATAGAAGCAGAAGACGAAGGTTACAATACTGAGTGGTCAACCGAATTAACTGTCAATCAGGCTTACCAAGAATATGTAAAAGCATGGTTTATCATACATATTCTAAAGAAAATATTCTCTTTATCAAAAAATAAGGAAAAATCACTTGTTTTCAATATGAGTGTTGGTTATGACCTATCTGGGATAAAAAGTCCAAAAATAGATAGTTTCATTGAAGACTTGAAAGATGCTTCTCAAAATGAATTCTTTAATAGATGCAAAGATACTGTAAAGAATGAGATTAAGAGAATAAATTACCCGCAAATCCCTGATAATATTGATAATTATATTGATAATATATCTGCAAATATTTCCAATTCAATAACTTTATCCACAATGCATGGTTACCCTCCGGAAGAACAGGAAGCAATATGTAAATATTTTATTAAAGAGAAAAACTTGCATACATTTATTAAATTGAATCCAACACTTTTAGGTTATAATTATGTGAGAAATTTATTTAATGAAATGGGGTATTCCTACATTCAATTAAAAAAAGAATCATTCACAAATGACCTTCAGTATAATGATGCAATTCAAATGTTGAAAGAATTGAAAACTTTTGCAATTAAACATAATAGAGAGTTTGGAATAAAATTATCTAACACTCTTCCCGTTATAAATTCCAAAAAAAAACTCCCGACGGATGAAATGTATATGAGTGGGAGAACACTTTTTCCATTAACAATAAACTTAGCAAAGAAAATTTCAAACGAATTTGAAGGCGATATAAAAATTTCTTATGCAGGTGGAGCTTCACATTTCAATATAAAAGATATTTTCGCAACTGGCATTTACCCTATTACTTTAGCAACAAATTTACTTAAACCAGGCGGCTACCTCAGGCTAAAACAATTGGCAGAAGGTCTTGAGCAAAGTTTATTAAACTATAATGCCAACAAAATAGATAATGAAAAGTTAAAATTAATTGCAGACTTAGCTATACAGAATAAGGATTATTTCAAAAATAAGAAGATTACTGATAATCATAAAATAAATAAACAATTACCTTTATTTGATTGTGCACTAACACCATGTGTTGAAAATTGCCCTATTCATCAGGATATTCCTGAATATATAAAGTTGATTAACGACAAGCAGTATGAACAAGCCTTGAAATTAATTCTACAAAAAAATCCCCTACCGCATATTACTGGATATATTTGTGACCATAAATGTATGCTTAAATGCACACGATGGTATTATGATGACCCAGTTCTTATACGAGATTTGAAAAAAATTGCTGCTGAAAACGGATTTCATAAATTTATTAAACAACAACTAACTAAAGCTGATAAAAATTATAAGAAAGTTGCAATCATCGGTGCCGGACCAACAGGACTGTCTGCAGGATATTTTCTATCAAAATATGGATTTGATGTTACAATTTTTGATAAAAGGAAAAATCCTGGCGGAACAGTTCAGTATGTTATACCAAATTTTAGACTTCCCAGGAAAGCGATTGAAAATGATATTGAAATTATCAAAATGATGGGAGTAAAATTTCAACTTGGAGTAAAAAAACTATTATCTATAGATGATTTAAAAGAGCAAGGTTATAAGTATATTTGTTTAGCAATCGGTGCTGGAAAATCAAATAAGTTAAATATTGTAAACAAAGAAAAGAACACTTTTGATGCAATTGAATTTTTGGAACAATTCAACATTGATAAGACAAAAATCAATCTTGGTGAATATGTAGCAGTTATTGGCGGAGGCAATTCTACAATGGATGGTGCAAGAGCCGCTATGAGAGTTAATGGTGCTAAAAAAGTATATATAATTTATAGAAGAACAAAAGAGTTTATGCCTGCCAATATTGAAGAATTTGATAACGCAATTGCTGAAGGAGTTATATTCAAAGAACTTCTTAATCCTGTATCCTTTTCAAATAAAATACTTAGATGCCAAAAAATGAAACTTGGAGAAAAAGATAATACAGGTAGAAAAAAGCCTATTCCTATTGAAAATGAATTTGAGGAGTTTAAAATAGATACTGTTATTTCTGCAATCGGAGAAGTAGTTGACACAAAATTTTTATTAGAAAATGGAATTGAATTCAATAAAAATAAAATCGTTGTTGATAAAGATATATTGAAAACGAATCTTGAAAATGTATATATTGGTGGTGATGCATTGAGAGGTCCTTCAACTGTTATTGAAGCGATTGCTGATGGAACAAAGATTGCTAATTCTATTTTGATAAAGGAAGGAATATCTCCCAAAAAAGATGAGCAATCCCTTGATATTGCAGATATTGATAAGAGAATTAATGATATTAATCTTAAAAAAGGATATTTACAAAAAAGTGAAAACGGTTTAGAAACTGACAATCAAATTGAAAGAGAATCTCAAAGATGTCTTGAATGCAATCTTATTTGTAATAGATGTGTGGAAGTCTGCCCGAATCGTGCAAATATTATGATAAAAAGAATTAGCCACAAATTCACCCCGTTAGATAGCATCCAATTAGATAGTGAGCATCTAACGGGGCAAGCACAAACTAACACGAACAGTAATTTTAATAATATATATCAAATCATCCATATTGACGGAATGTGTAATGAATGCGGTAATTGCGAAACTTTCTGTCCTTATTTGGATAGCAAACCTTATAAAGATAAACTAACTCTTTATTGGAATGAAGAAGATTTTATTAATAGCAAAAATAATGGATTTATTTTGAAAAATTCTGAATTGCTGAAGTTTAGAATAAGACTTAATAATATAATCTATGATATAAAATTTAATGATAATGGAGAAATTATATCTGGAATTCCAGCCTTTAACGATGAATTGAATAATGTAATTAAAATTATCTGGAAAGTTTATAAAGATTACAACTATCTATTTCTAAAAACATAGGTTATGCCTACACAATCACAAGGAACATCTATTATCACTTTGTAAACAATAAGACTCACTTTTTATCAAGGTTATTAACTCGCATCGGGTTTTAGTCCAGATTATTTTTCTACAAAATTTTTCTTAATACTATATTTTGCGACCAAAGAGGAATCTACAGATAATTTTGTATCAATAATTGTAAAAGTAGTTACATCCCACCAGGCACCATCTTCATCACCATCAGCAGTAAATTGATAAGGTCCAAAATATGTAGTTTCTCCATTAAAAGTAATCTCAACTTCAGCAGAAGTGGGATTAAAATAACTATATCCATCATATAGATTTGCCTTAACAACATATACTCCGTCAGAAACCTGCGATTGATAGAATATTTCCGGACCATATCCATCTGTAATATCCTGTTCTAAATATCCAAATGGAATAGCATCTTTATCATTCCAAAAACAATGATTACTCTCTGGATCCCAAATATGCAAGTCAACATCAGTGCTATCCGTGTTCCATGTAAGTTCAATTCGTATATTATACATTTGGTCACTTTTGTAGATATGATAAATGTCAGAGACACCTGTTTGCCCCTGCGAATTTGTTGCTCTAAGATAAAATTCATTCTCCTGTTCAGTTATCGAAATCCACTGATTGAAATCTCCACAATAAACCTCAATTACCTGTTCATCGCCATTCAAATTAAGTGTTGCCTTATCACCATAAAAAAATGGAATATAACCTTGAAGTTCAAATTCATCTCCATTTATAATTTGGCCATTTTCAGGAGAATCAATATTTATTATTGGAGGATTTACCGGCCATTCTAAATCAATTGAAACTGTTGTATCTTCATCTACATAAATCGTTCTTGATACTTCATTGTAACTAATAAGATAAACTCGTATTGTATAAGTCCCTTCTGAAACATAATTAATTGTATATGGTGTTAAATGATAAACATTCTGCTCATTGAAATAAATATTTGCACCAGACGGAGACGATTCAACTGTTATAGAATATCTTTCATTTGAACTATCCTGATTTCCATAGACTTTCCATATTCCATTTATCTTTCGTAAATAAGTTACATCATCATATCCATCAGCTGGCACATAATAATTTATCCCATTAAGGTTCAGAGTGAAAGACACATTTGCATAATTACCGTAAACATCAACATACAAATTGATAATCTTTGCATTCCCGCCAATTCTTTGATTCCAAATATTCCATTCATCATTGTAATCTTTAGAATTATGTAAGAAATTATCATCATAAAAAGCCATAATAGCATTTACATTTGAGGTATTATATGCACTAAAGATACCTTCAATGACATTTGAAATTTCTATTATTTCATCTTCTGAATGGTCATCATTTGTTATTTCAAAGATACATCCATATAATAAAAATGACAAACACAATAATAATAAAAATATTTTTTTCATATGCAAATCCTTTCTAACCACAAAGGCACAAAGAAAAAAAATAAACAAACTCATTCCCAAGCCCTCCCCAATTGAATTGGGGATTGGGAATGCTTACAAATGATATTTTCATTCTCCTTTCAGGCTCGGCGCCCAGACGGGTGCGTCCCGATCCTCTGATGTCAGGGATTGGTCCGTTCTTCGTAGTCCCGATTAAATCGGGACGAAGGATGAATCCCTGACATCTCATAAATTTATATTTCATAACACTTAATTAGATAGAATTTTTTTAGAATAGTTTAATTCTTAATATCCTTCCAAAAACTCTTTCCAATTTTGGGCAAAGGAACTTGAAAAATTTCTGAAACTGTTGCTCCTATATCAGCAAAAGTTTTTCTGATTCCAATATTTACACCATTTTTTATAGATTGGCCATAAACAAGAATTGGAACATATTCTCTTGAATGGTCGGTGCTTTCTGTAGTTGGGTCGCATCCGTGGTCAGCAGTGATAATTAGAATATCATTTTTGTGCATTATTTCTATAAGTTTTGGTAACCAATTATCAAATTCTTCCAATCCTTTTGCAAAAGCAGAGTAATTATTTCTATGCCCCCACATCGTATCAAAATCCGGCAAATTAGCAAAGAGCAACCCTTCATCCAAACGATTCATTTGAGATATAATTTCCTTCATTGCCTCTTCATTATGATGAGTATGAATAGAATCAGTAAGCCCATTAAAATTAAAAAGGTCTCCAATTTTACCTATTCCAACAACATTATGTTCATTTTCTTTTAATCTATCTAATACACTTCTTTCTGGAGGACTAACAGAGAAATCTTTTCGTCGTGGTGTGCGGACAAAGTTTAGCTTTTTTGTTCCTATGAAAGGTCTTGCAATAACTCTGCCGACTTTATGTTCTCCAACCAAAATATCGTTTCTTGCAATTTCACACATCTTATATAGCTCTTTTACAGAATAAATATCTTCATGACAAGCAATTTGAAATACACTATCAGCAGAAGTATAAATAATTGGATATTTTGTTTTTAAATGCTCTTCTCCCAACTCCTTAATAATAACTGTACCTGAATCTGCCTTATTGCCGAGTATCCCTTTACACCCTGTTTTACGAATGAATTCATCAATAATTTGTTTTGGAAATCCATCAGGATATGTAGGAAATGGCTTTAAAGTTGATATTCCCATAATTTCCCAGTGACCAGAAGTGCTATCCTTTGCTGCTGAAATTTCTGCTGCTTTTCCCCAATTGCCAATAGGAGCATTTTCTTCTTTAACACCTACTATTTTTGTAATATTTCCCAAACCTAATTTTTGAAGATTTGGTAAGAATAACCCGTTACATCTGGATGCAGTATTTGCTATTGTATTACTGCCTTCATCATTGTATAAATTTGCATCAGGAAGTTCTCCAACTCCAACTCCATCAAGGACAATTAAAATAACTTTTTTTATTGTTATCATAGATATTCGTGGTTAATTATTATATCAGCTTTTGCCCTTAGCTTTCTAATATGTTTTAATAATTCCAATTCTCCTATTATTCTTTCCAATTGCTTTTTTAATGCATCTTTTATTTCTTTAAATTCTGGAATTCGTGATTTTTTTTTATCCATAACTTTTATAAAATGATAGCCAAACCTTGTTTTGATAGGACCTGTAATTTGCCCAATTGGTAGAGAAAAGGCAACATCCTCAAGTTCTTTTAGAATTTTCCCTCGTTGAATATAACCCAAATTACCACCATCTTTCCCACTCGGGCAATCGGAATACTCCTTTGCGGTTTCACAAAAATCATCCTTATTATATAATCTCTTGCTTATTTCTTCAATCTTTTGAAAAGAATTCATGTCACCATCTTTTACCAAAATATGGCAAATTTTTATCTCTTCAGGAATTATGAAATCATGCTTATGGGCTTCATAATATTCAGATATTTTGTTATGTTCAATCTTGACTTTATTAATAAAATGGGATTTGATAAATTGTTTAACGCGAATATTGTTTCTAATATGCTCAATAAGTTTGTCAGTTGTTAAAGAATACTTCTTCATCTGGTCAGAGAATTCATCAGGTGAAGAATATTGATTTTGTATCTCTATAAATTGGTATTGAACTTCCTGTTCATTAATAGGAAGGTCAATTTTTTGAGATTCTTCCTTGAGCAGAATTGCATCAATTAAATCATTTATAGCTAATTTCTTTAACTTCAATGTTACATTTTTTGATTTTCTTTCTTGCATTAATTGATACAGTTCAGCTTTATACTCTTTATCTGAGATTTTGTAAGAATTTACAATCGCAATATGCATAATTAACTCTTTAAAAATTTTGCTATTTTTTCTTCTATACTTAATAAGTTAAGATTTGATGCCTTTATTGTCAAATCTATTTCCTGTTTTGCAAACCATGTAAATTGTCTTTTGGCATAATTCCTCATGTGTTGTTTTATTAAATTTACAGTTGTATCCCAATCTGATTTACCATCAATATAACTTAATAATTCTTTATATCCGAGTGAATTCATCCCAACGCTTTCTTCAGTGAAACCCTTTCTAATAAGATTTTTCGTCTCATCAAGAAGTCCATCAGAAATCATCTTATCAATCCGGTCATTTATTCTTTTATATAAAATTTGTCTATCTTCGGTTAGATAAATCGTAAAATGGTTATATCTTTTGCTTAATTCAAATTCCTTCCAAAATTTGGATAATGGTTTGCCCGTAAATTGATAAATTTCAAGTGCCCGAATTATTCTTTTTGAATCATTAGGATGAATTTTTTCTGCTACAATTGGGTCAATTATTTTCAATTTTTCATAATAATATTGTGAACCTTTCTTCTTTACCTGTTTTTGTAAATCCATTCTGATATTTAGTGGAATTTTTGGAGTTCTACATAATCCATATAAAAGTGATTTGATATAAAAACCTGTACCGCCAACAATAAAAGGGATTTTTCCTCGCTCATATATTTCAGATATAATTCTATCAGCATCTCTTGTAAAATCCCCTGCTGTGTATTTCTCATCTGGATTTTTAATATCAATAAGATGATGTGGTATTTCAGAAAGAATTAGTGGTTTAGGTTTTGCAGTTCCAATATCCATATATTTATAGATTTGCCTTGAATCAACAGAGATAATTTCCAAAGGAAATTTTTTTGCCAGTTTTATTGAAAGCTCTGTTTTTCCAACAGCTGTCGGACCGCAGATTACAATTATTTTCTTCATCTTCTGGGGTGTCATGGTCCACACCATGACACAAATGAATGAATGACTGTCAGAGGAAATGATCCCTGACAGCTCCCTTTTTCCGTTCCCTGAGTCGTCACGGACCATTCCGTGACGACAATGTCTCACACTAAAAAACTTACTTACTTAAATTAAACTAAATTAATCTTCAAATTGAAATTCAATATTTGCACCGTTTTCTGGATCAACATAAACACTATCCACAAACACAGGGATGTGGTAATCAGAAAAAGCCCAAAATTTTACATATCTACTTACATATAAAGTATCAATTAAATTCCCCTCTAAATCTAAATGTGGAACATAACATTCAAAGGGCATATCGAACTGAGAAATATTAAATTCTCCATCTTCATTAGAAAATGTTTTGTAATCATACTCATCATAATCTGTTGACGAATCATACTCTTTTAAGTAAAATACATAACATGAGTCAATTACTTCCTGTGTTTGAAGATAAACAGTATAAATTCCATTTTCCACATACTTTCCATCTGAGTTTTTACCATTCCAACATACTTGATGGATACCAGAATGCAATTCTTCATCAATAAAAATTATTACAGTATCAGTTTTATTTTTAAACTCAGAGATATAAAAACAACAGTGAGAATGACTTCCAATTCGAAAAGCAATAGTTGTACATGAAAAAAATGGATTTGGATAATTTCCATATAGTTGTGTTTCAAATGATGGTATTGTATCAACACTATCAATAACCCTATTATAATTCATCTTTTTAATAATAGAATCAGACAATTCAAGATAATATTCTGGAAGGATTGCCACATCAGGTACTGGAATTCCCTCTGCATCATATACATAACCAATAATATTTGATGAATGTTTATCTGGTTCAGTTGATTTACTACAGCTGATTAGGATAAGAAAAATTAGCATAATAAATAAAACAAATTTTTTGATATTCATTAGAACCTCTATTTAGTTATATATTTTCTTTTACCTACATCATAGACTCTGTAGGAATAAAGATATTAATTTGTTCTCTGATATTTTATTCATACATAATTTTTAAAATTTGATTTAATTTTTTATCTTTTAATTCTCTCGCTTTCCCGTCCAAATATTTAACTTTTATATCAACATTATCCTTACTTGGAAAACCAAAATATAAAGTCTGACTATGCTGATTTGTTGTCCCTTTTCCACCTTGAACCTCTCTAATTTGTTTAAACTTATTTTGAATTATTTCAACTCGTGTACCAATAATTGGAGTATTTCCATTCTTATCCAAAACTTGAATTTCTAACCAGTTTTGCCCTTCACTTTCATTTCTGAAAAGATGAATTCCTTCGCCACTGCATACGAGCAAGTCTAAATCTCCATCATTGTCATAATCCGAAAATGCAGCTCCCCAGGAATTGAATGTTCTAACTCCAGCAAAATATGTTATATCAGTGAAAGTCTTGTCACTATTATTCAGGTATAGATAGCTTCTACGATTGGGATAAATTGAAGTAATAAAAAGGTCAAGACAGCCATCAGCATTCACATCACCCCAGGATGGGTCGCTATGACATTCGTCGTAAGTTATGCCTGCTGATTCTCTAATGTTTGAAAATTTCTCATGTTTCAAATCATTTGCCAGAAGCATTGTCATATCGGAAAATTCTATATATCTTGGATGAGCTAAATTTGCAGAAATCAAATCTAAATCTCCGTCATTGTCAAAATCTCCCCATTCAGAACCAATCGTATGCCCAAACCATTCATCAACATAATTTCCCTCAACTCCAACTTGTTCAGCGACATTTTCGAATCCTTTACCACTTTGATTTTTCCAAAGAAAATTACGGTCTAATCTGTAATTTGAAACAAAAATATCAAGAAAACCGTCATTATCATAATCTCCCCAATTAACTCCTCTACCAGCTTGATTTTCCTTAAATGGTGGGATAATCTTTTGGGATTCTGTCACATCAGAAAATTTACCCTTCCCTTCATTGTGAAATAAAAAGTCTGGCTCATTTTCAAGAACCTCCCATCGTTCATAATTTGCTAAATACAAGTCGGGAAAAAGGTCTCCATCAAAATCGCCCCAGGCAGCGCCTTCAGTTTGCAATGTATCTGCAATAGGTGTGCTATCTGTAACATCTTTGAATGTTCCATCACCCATATTTTTCCATAAAATATCATTCTTTTTTATGCTTGATGAACTTGCAAAAAAATCCAGATAACCATCCCTATCAAAATCCGCCCAGATTCCACCATTTGTATTTCCAATAGAAATTCCAGATTCTTTACTCACATCTGTAAAAGTTCCATCTTGATTATTTCTCAAAAGTGTGTTTCCATCTAATAAAATATCGTCATATCCATCATTGTTATAATCTCCCCACACTATTCTTAATTTTTTATATTCTGAGAGTCCAGCTGCATCAGTTACATCAGTAAAAACAGGTCCCTTATACTTACCCCAAATTCTTGCAAATTTATCAAATTGATTTCCATCTTCAGAAAATTCCTTATAAACTTCACGAAGGACTGAATCGGCTTTTGGTGTCCAATGATTCCACTCGTCTCCCATTTTTACTGCTGTGAGTAAATCCTCAAATGCCAGAGCCTTTTGTTCAATCGCTTTTTCTGATTTACCCTTTAAATAGTAATATTTTGCTAATAACTCATTTTTATCAACTTTTGCTAATTCTTCCAATACTTCATCGTATTTCTCATTTTCAAAAAGAATTTGCGAAAGTGTAAAACGATATTCTGCAAGACTTTCACTTTTTGATTTATTACTCCAGAATTCAAAAAAAGGTTTATCTTCTTCTTCAACTTTTGCAATTATACCCCTCATCTTCTTTTCTGATAAATCTAAATTCTTTTTGTAGCTCAAATAATATTTGCATACCATATTTATCATTTTAGGTGAATCTGGATATTTTGACTCAATATAAGAAAGCACAGAACCAACTTTATCTTTTCTGCTAAGGTTTTCGTAAGAATAAAGCAAATATCTCCAACCAAGAGCAGACCATTTATTTTTTTCATACTTTTGTAAAAATTTAATTAATCCTTCTGCTCGCAATGAATCATCTCGCATAACTGCATATTCAAAAGCTTTTTCCTGTGCTGACTGATTTGCAATATTGGAAGTGGGATATTTTGTAATAATTGTATCTAAAATCGCTTCAGACTGCTCATTCTCTTGTGCAGTTTCAAAGATGTATTTTACTTGTAAACGAAGGCTATCGGATAAGTTTTTCTGAGAAATAAGTTTTAAATACTTTTGTTCATAATTTTTTATATTTTTTGGCTCAATCCCTTCTTTTAAACATATTTTCAAAAAAGTTTCATAACCATTAAAATTATCTGGTTCTTTTTCAATAAATTTTTCTGCATAATTTTTTGCTTTTGATAGATTTCTATACCTAAAATTGTATTCAGCCTTTTTCAAATAATTGTTTGATGATGTTACAAATGATGTTTGGCTGCAAGAGATAAAGATAAAGGATAAAAGCAATAAGAATATTCTTTTCATCTGAAAATACCTCGCCACAGAGACGCAAAGAACACAGAGACAAATGTAAAATTACGAATTATAATTAAATTGCAATGATCTTAACACCATTTATAATGGTGTTTTAATAAACAGTCCCCGCGTACGCGGGGATCAAATCCTGCCCGTCTTGGCTCGGCACCAAGCCGAGACAGGTTAGGAACAAATGGGATCTGCGCATTCCGTCCCACAATTTTCATACTCCTTTGCGTCCCGATTCTTTTCGGGACATGTATGTTCCATAATCCCTTATTCTTCCGCTTCTTTCAAATCTCAATGAGGAAAAATCATAATTCTTAATTATCTTAGAACTCTGCATTCAAAGAGAAGTAAAAGGATGGATGTTGGTCGCTGAATCCTTTATCTGACCTCCAAGCCCAATCAAATTTTAATACAAAATATCCCATATTCATTCTTGTGCCGAATCCATACCCCATTTTAATATCGTCTAACTTTGTTGATTTAATATCCTCATAATCATCCCATACATTTCCAATATCAGTAAAAACTGCTCCTCTAATATCCTTTAACCAAATAGGTAATGGAAATCCTAATTTTAAATCCTCTATAAATGGATAACGAAATTCAAAACTACCAACAGCCATATTATATCCATAATATTCATGATTCAGATATCCTCTTAAATTATAGTAACCACCTAAAATAAATTCATCTTTGTTCTTTCCTGTGCTTGAACCAAGTTGGAGTTGGGCAGCAAATTGATACTTTCTGGAAAGTGGAATATACTTACGAAAGTCTCCATAAAAATTCAAATAATTTAACTTTTTGCTGAAAGACTTCTCTGTCCCGATACTCATTCTTGAACCCTTAATTGGACCTGTCAAACCCCAAAGTGCTGTATCGTGAACAAAAAACAATGCGGATGTATATATCGTTGATTCTTCATTATATTCAGACTCCTCGTGCCAGTCATTATTATACCAACTATACCATTCAGTACTCCAGAATCTCAGCATATTATAAAAATCCAAACGGTTAAATTTATCAAGAGGATAGCTAACTAAAGCCTGAACTCCGACATTTCTTTCTTTCTTTAAACCATCATATAAATAATATCCATCTGTAAAACAATTATAATAATAGTAATTATCAATTAGATGGAAAAAACCAATCCCAAAATCAATCCTCTCTTTTAAATAATAATAATTAATAATTATGTTACTTTCATCTATGGAACGATTTACATCAGTCATTATTTGAATATGGTGATTGCTCAAAATATCACTAAGAGCAATCCATAGCTGGGCGGATAGACCATAACCTGTAGAATATCCCAGTCCACCATAAATAAGATCTGGAGTAAAAAGAAGATGGTAATCCTCAATTTTCGGTTCTCTCTTTTTTGTTGTATCAGGTTTAGATTCCAAACTATCCTTTTTAGACAAATAATCAGAATTAAAAACAATTCTCTTTTTCGGAAAACTTGGCTTACTTGCTTTATAAAACCGTTTATAATCAGAAATGCCAAAAGATTTTTTGAATGAGAACTTATCTGTTTCCATTAACGGAGAATATTCATAAAACTCAAGGCTATCCAACGGATTACTATAGAGGTAAAGGTCCCAACCTTTTTTATAAAATGCAGAAAAAACAAGATAATCATTTTCTTCGGTTATATCAGGAGAAAAACAACCACTCAAAACATTGGTGATATGGGCAAATCCTCCTGATTTGTCGTTTGACATATTATATGCATAAACATTAGCTATACTATCTTTATAGGATGTGAAAATAATATACTTATTATCCAGGCTCCAGATTGGATATTGATTATCATAATTTTGATTAGTCACTGCAAGGATGCTATCTGAAGCTAAATCATAAATAAAAATGTTATAGAATAGATTAGAAAAAATATATTTCCACTCGTTGGCCGGTTTCTCTCTAACTTTATCAACAAATCTTTCAGAAGAAAAACAAATTTCTTTCCCGTCAGAAGACCATCTTGGATATCTATCATCAAAATAGTCATCTGTTAAACGGGAAATAGTTTTGCTTTTTAGATTGTAGATATACAAATCATTTTGAGCATCTTTCAAGCCTACAAGCACTATTTTATCACCAGAAGGGGAGACATCCAATTCAAAAATTGCATCAAAATCCAACTTTAATCTATCCACCTCTTTACCATTTTGTGAGCTGCAAATTGAGATAACATCGCCTTTGGATGTTTTTGTAACAAAAGCAAATTTTTCCCCATCCGGAAAATATGATATAGAATTTTTCATATAATGAAAATCCTCAAATCTGCCAGAAACTCCACTTGAAATCAGTTTCTTACTCTCATATATTCCAAGAGGAGAGATTTTATTAATACTCATATTATAAGATTTATCAGAAATATAAAGAATGTCGGTTCCATCTGGAGAAAAAATTGGATTAGTATTCATTGAGTTTTCACTACTTTTATGATAAGTAATTCTTTCAAACTGTTTTATAGGCAATTCTTTATTAACGATAAATTTACTATATTTTTTCTTTAAAAATAGTCTCCATTGGTCTTCAAGGCTTTCCATAGAATATCCGAATGTTTTCTTTGCAGACTCATTTATACTTTTATATATCTTGAAATTATAAAGAAATTCAATAATTCCTCTTTTACCAAATTGTGATTCAAGAAACAATAAGAACGATTCCCCTTCCCTATATGCGTAATATCCATAAACTTCATCAAGAGGGACAATCTCATCATTTATAACCAAATCTAACATAAACATATCATTATACGAAGAACCATGAATTGAACAGAATTCAGCAATTCCTTCTGAAAGCCATAAGGGCAACGCAAAAAAAACTGCTGATGCAAAATTTTCAATACCTCTTCCTTGAAGAGCATAATAACAGAAAACATGTGTAAGCTCATGAATTACGGTTAGCTCAAACCGTTTATATGAGCCATCAAACGGAACAACAACACGATTTTTTATAAATTCTGTAAAGCCTCCAACTCCTTCATCAATTAGTTGATAGACAATATTTGTCTGTTGAAACTCATTTTGAGAATTGTAAATAACTACAGGAACTCTATCTTCTATAGAATATTCAAATAGGTCTTGCAATTTATAATAAGCATTTTCAATGATTAACGCTGTTGTTTCCCCAATGAAATCTAAATTCTTTTCAAAATAAATATCAAAATGAGTGGTCTCCATTACTGACCAGTCAATATCTTCATATTTGACTTTGTTCTTGCCGAATTCTAAAGCATTTAATGGAAGGGCAAAAAATAATACAATTAAAATTATAAGGATAATTTTTTTCATGATTTAACTACCTTTCATTTTAATCTGCCATCTGGCGGATTATAATATCTTAGAATTTCTTTTAATATCAATAATTAAGGAGTCTAAATTTTTGGCAACCTGATTCTGCCAATAATAACTCAATCCTTACTACATTCAATATTGAAATTGATGCCATAAAGGACAATTTTGCCATTGAAACTTTTTTCAGGTTATTGATTCTTAGCATCAAGGCTATATAAATTTCATTCAAAAATAATTTCTATATCTCCAGAACCACATTTTTCGCAATAATACTCTGGTTCATAATTCATTTCTTCAGGTTCTATTTTATTACCATTATTATCCACTTCACACGAATAAAAATAGTTAGCTATAAAAATTCTGTCATTTCCACAGTTTTTACAAATAAGTTTCATGTTTTTCGCTCTTCATTAATAATTCACATTAAATAGAATATGTTCTTTTCTATATAATTCTAAATTGTTTGTATTAAATTCTGGTTTCATCGATACTCTTATGTTAAACAATTCTATAAGACACCAGCCAGTAATAATAAATTCTTTTTCTTTTCGCTCAAATGTATCAAAACACAATAACAAATGTCTAGCATCTTCTTTAATCTTTTTCTTTGAATTTTTTAGTGGAGAAAAAAAGAAATCTCTTGGAGAACCTACATTGCGTCTTGATGTTGTTTTTACTTCAAGGTAGGTAACCCGACCATAATTATCAATAATGACTTCATCAGGATAACCCATTAATGGTAATCTCTTAAAGGAATTTATAGTCTTAATTTTATCTCTGTTTCTATCAAAAAATGCAGGAATTATCTTATCTGCAAAAATACCCACTTCATTATTCCGAAAACTTTTTGGTCTTGGTGGCTTGCATAATGTCTTATAAAGGTCAAAAGTTATTGGAGTTGTGTTGTACTCAAGAGCAAAATTATTGGCTATAAGGTAAATATCTTGTAATAATTGTTTATCTTTTTCATCTTCTTTATTTATAGGAATAATTCTCTTATGGATTGTAGATTCTACAATGATATGAAATTCAAGCTTGCTAAATGCACCTAATATTTCTTTTATGATTCTTTCATAATTATTCATTCTGGTTTTTAGCCCGTTCGTTTCCACTTATTTCTCCTTCCTAAATATTAATATATTTTCTCTTTTCATCACATTATAAAGACCAAAGATTATTTTGTTTATATTTTTTACAAGTTTGAATCCAAGACCTTTCATATATTCAATAGTAAATTCTACCGTTTTTACTTCTCGTCCTTGATAAGTCGCATTTCCAATGACAATAACAGCATATTTATTAGGTTTAAGTACTCTATACATTTCATCATAAGACTTTTTTATGTCTTCATTATAAAATTTAACTTTATTTATTCCAACTCCTCGAACACCAATAAAATTGTTTCTCATTTCTAATATATCATAACCTAAATCTTTAAGTGAGTGAGCATCATTTTGAACATAGTCAAGAGCAATTGAATATGGTGGAGATGTAATTATTCCATCAACAGAATTATTAGGTAATTTGATATTTCTAGAATCTCCAATTCCAATTTTTACATCACCAAGTTTTAAATTCAGTCTTTCTTTTATTTCTATAAAATCTTTTACTGAAGTAATCATAAGGCTTAAGTTTTTAATAAAAGAAGTTTTGAAGTTTCTTTTTCTTCTTGAATTATCACTTACTGCTAACAGTCTTGCCATTTTATAAAAATCCTTAACTCTTGTATTAGAAGTTAATCTTTCAACCATTCTATAATAGTTTGTCTCTGAAGAGAACAAATTTGGCTCAAGCTTAGAAAGAATTTCGTCTTTTAGTGCCAAAATTTCGTCTAAAACATAAATAGCTTCTGTTTTAACTCCACCCTGTATAGCACATAGTGGAGATACATCAATACCAATACAATTTATAGCAAGCAATTGTGCTTCAACAGCCGTGGTTCCACTTCCCATAAATGGGTCAAGAACTGTGTCACCCGATTTGAGTCCAATAATATTCAACAATGCCCTAATCATCTGAGGATGAAATTTTCCTTTGTAAGGATAAATCCAGTGAGTTAGATATTGGTTTACAGAACGGGTTTGATTTTTCTGAATTATATAGAAATAGTCGGTATATTCTCCATCAATAGTTTTATAATATGAGCCTTTTCTCTTTATTAACTCTTTTTGTTTTTCCGACTTATTCAATACTCTAAATTCCCGTAATCCATTCGTTACCTCAAAATCAACACCTAAAGCTTTCAACTCTAACTCTGCTAAAGATAGTTCATAAATAAATTGGACATTATCTAATAGTATTAAATCTTTTTGAGAATCTTTAGTATCCAAATCATAGGCCCAGAATCGGCTTTCTGCCCTTTCTATCATTCTCTTTCCTTTATATTCGCTTTCCATCTGTCTTAACCTTTTAGAAAATTATTCTTTACTAAAACGGCATTTGTTGATTTGGAGATTTGGGGATTTGGTGATTGGGTGATTTCATCATTTATTTTTCTTTGCTGTTTGATAGGATTTTGCAAATATTGCAGTAAGTTCGGTTGCTTCTTTTAATAATGATTGAATTTTATTTTCCGGTAAAAGTTCTGTTTCTATAATCAGTTCCAACCAAAATAAACTTTCATCAGCTTCTTCCAATACAATATGCAATTTAGAATTAAACTCTGTTTTAGATCTTCCTCTGCACGCAGCGCGGTAGTTGGCGCCAACAGAAGTGCCGGAGCGAATTAATTGATTACCAATTGCCCGTCCTGTAACGGTTTCGGGCAAGGCTTCCACAACTTTTATAATCCGCAATGCAAATTGTTTTGTTCTTTCCTTTAATACTTCTCTATTCATAATTATTATTTGTTGATTTGGTAATTTGTTGATTTGTTGATCTCCAAATCTCTAAATCTCCAAATCCCCAAATCATAAAACGCCTGATTTAGTTTCTTGTCTTCCTTTATATTCTTTTATCATTTCTTATGTTTTTCTCTCTGAGTTATATTTTTCAACCAAAAGACCATTATTTTTTTGATAATTTTTTCTGGCAACTAAATTCTTCAATTCGCCTTTTTTAGCATTTTTATCTTTTAAATAAATTCTGACATAGTGGTCTGAAACCGCCGTCCACAAGCCATTTTCCTGGCTTTCTAATACAGCCTTTAATGGTAACCGATTTTCAATGAGATAGTTAAAATATTTCCTTTTCTTTGCGGCATTCAATTTTAAAAGTCTATGCATACGATTCCTTTTCTTAACACCATTAATTTCACATTTCATTTCAACAGCTGCAGTTTTTAGACGAGGTGCATCCTGTGAAATAATGCTTCGCATTAAAATCTCTGATTTTATTTCACGGGGTGAATAACGAAAGATATGTAAATAACTAATATCCAATCTGTCAAGAAATGCAAATGTTTTCTCAAACTCTTTGTCAGTCTCGCCAGGAAATCCGACAATAACATCGCAGCCGATAGCAGCATCAGGGATTTCATACTTTATATTATAAATAATTTTCTGAAAATCGTCTGCAGTATAGCAACGATTCATATTTTTTAAAACTTTATCTGACCCACTTTGAAGCGGAATATGAAAATGATGACAGATTTTCTCATTATTTGCAATATATTTAATCAACCTATCACTAAAGAACATTGGCTCAATAGAGCTCAATCTAATTCTTTGAATATCAGTTTTAGAACTTAAATCTTCTATCAAATCAATGAGAGAATATTCGTTAAATTCCCGACCATAAAGCCCAAGATTTATGCCTGTTAATACAATTTCTTTTACACCATTTTTTACTAATTTTTTAACCTGTGTGATAACATTTTCTGGTTTCCTACTTCTCGGTTTTCTCCTTACATAAGGTAAAATGCAATATGAGCAAAAAAAATCACATCCATCTTGCACCTTAAGTGGCACACGAGTATGAAGATAAAATTTATCTGTGGTTAGTTCTACAAACTCGTTGGATAAATTTATGGTTTTATCCTTAATGCTATTATTTACTATACAATCAAATATTTGACCTTTTTCATTATTTGTAAAAGTTAGAATACTATTATTAAGCTGTGAAAAAAAATCAGGTTCATTTTCAACATAACAGCCAGCCACAACAATTTTAGTGTCAGATTTTTTCTGTGCAATAGCTTTTCTAACAAGATAGCGGGATTTATATTCAGCTCTGTTTGTAACACAGCAAGTATTTATTAAATAGATGTCTGCAGATTGAGAAAAATCAACAAGCTTGTATCCAGACTTAATAAATTGACTTAAAACTGCTTCTGTTTCGTATTGGTTTGTTTTACAACCCAGAGTTGCGACTGCGATGGTTTTCATTTTATATAACTTGAAAGATTAATAAAGATTTATAAAAATTTATAAAGATTCGGAAAGATTTCAAATCTTCAAAACCTCGTGAGCTATATCTTGGGCAGATTTAAAATGGTCAATAGATATTTTTTTGAAATATTATCTCACCGAACATTATATTCTTCATTAACATAATAAACTGTAGCCTCAAAAAATTTTTCCTTATTTTCAAAAACAGTTTGATGTACTCGCATACCATAATCCTTTATTGTGCGATTTGTATTGATATATCAAAAGGAATTTTGTATTGGCTTATCATCTTCTTATACATTGGAATGTATATTTTATAAGTAATTTTTCTTCATTAAATAGACTTTTTTAGATAGTCAATGTAATTAATTGTTGATGGATTAATCTTATTTAAAATTGCCAGATAATAACTAATCATATCACAAAATAGAATTGTAGAGAACATCCTACCCATTAATGTTTTCCCATCAGTATAAATCTCTAAAAATTCAATATTTTCATTATTAAAAACATTTTGAAAAGCCTGTAACCGATTTAAATATTTATCTTCCTCTTTAAAGTCTCTGATGAAAATCGGAATTAAATTTGGATTTTTTGATTCCCATCCTTCAATTTCGTTATGATTCATTTCAGAGAATGTATTGCTAAATGCGTGGTTTTTTGAGTTCTCATTAAATTGGCATTTAAGCCTATACGCGAGTGGATATAATTTCGGATTACTGCTATAAATTACAGGTATCTTTCTATATATCTTTAATGCCATTTGTTTTGCAATATTAGTCTCAATCTTGATATCTTTTGAAATGAGTTTCAATTTATTTTTAAGATTTAAAAGGGTAAGTTTTACATTTATTTTCTGGTTTGAGATAAGTTTAAGTTCCTCTAATACTTTTACAATTGAAAAGAACAGATAACCAAGAGCAGCTCTTGGCTGAAATCCACCTGGAATTAACTTTATTAGATAACCTTCCCTGGAAAAATGCTTCAAGATGCCACCAGAAGTAATCATAGCAATCTGAGCTCCATTATGTTTTAAGGTTTCAAAACAGGCTACCGTTTCTTCAGTATTACCTGAATAACTGCATACGATTCCTAAAGTGGAATTATCAATATAATTTGGCAAATTGTAATCTTTAATAACATAAATGGGCATCTTATCTTCAAAAAGACTTTTAGCTATATCTCCTGCAATAGCAGAACCACCCATTCCACAAATGAAGACCTTTTTAATATTAATATAAAACCGAACCAATTCATGTGGTTCCTGGTTAAAGTATGTCTCCTCTATCTGATTCGGTAATGAGACGATTTGCTCATACATCTTTTCAGTATCCAATCTGTTGTAATTACCGGAATAATCTAAATTGATTAATGACATTTTACTCCTTTTCTCTTTTTTAATATCCAATTATGTTTTAAAGGTTTAAAATCAAATGTAACTTTAGCAAGTTAAATCAATTTCCCTTATCCTTAATTAAAGATTTATAAAACTTTTCAATCTCCTCACGCGACTTAAATTTCATTTTATTATATTTATTCTGTAAATCCTTTAAATTATAATTTCGTATTTGTTTTTTAGTTGTTAAAAAATTGTCAGAATTAACACTAAAAATTCTCAATCCCATACCTAATAACAATGGGACAGCCATTGGGTCTCCAGCCATCTCTCCACAAAGGCTAATATCAATTCCTACTTTGTTTGCAGCATTTATAGTCATCTCAATAAGTTGTAACACAGCAGGATGAAAGTAATTAAACTCTTCAGATAATGTCTCATTATCACGGTCAGCCGCTAAAATATACTGTGTTAAATCATTAGTTCCAATACTAAAAAAGTCTGTAATTTCTGCCAGGTTTTTAGCAAGTAAAGCAGCAGAAGGAACTTCAACCATAATACCTATTTCAATATTTTTATTAAAAGAGATATTATCTTTTCCAAGTAATTTTTTCACATCATTAATTAATTTTTTGGCCCTTATAACCTCATCTATTGTACTGACCATTGGGAGCATAATTTTAAGATTACCATACACACTTGCCTGTAAAATTCCTTTTATCTGTTCTCTGAAAATCTTTGGAAACCTTAGCGAGAACCTGATGCCTCTACATCCAAGATATGGATTTGATTCGCTACTAAGTCCAAACTCCTTACTTAACTTATCACCGCCAACATCAAATGTGCGAATATATACAGGGTTATTTTCAGGCAGCGACAAAGCCAAATCACGATAGATTTCAAACTGTTTTTGGGCAGGCGGAAAGGTATTTTCAGCAAAATAGAGAAACTCAGTTCTAAAAAGACCAATTCCATCAGCACATTGAAACTCGGGCTTTTTAGCTTCCTCTGGAAATTCAATGTTACCCATTAATTGTATTCTATATTGGTCTTTTGTTATTGCCGGGAGTTTACTCAATTTCACTCTTTCAGCTGCGGCTTTTCTTTCTCTTTCCTTTTGTTTTTTAAAGTCCGCAATCTGTTTAGCATCAGGCTCTAATATTATAGTGCCTAAAGTTCCATCAATAATGATAAAATCATCATTATGAATCTGATGTAATGCACCCTTTATATCAAAAATAACAGGGATACCAATGGATTTGGCAACTATTGCTGAGTGGGATTTCGGAGCTCCTTTTTCAGCTATAATTCCTAAAATATTTCTGTTCCTTACATGAAAAACAAAAGATGGCGTAATTTCTTCAATTACTATTATTTTATTGTTAGGAATAAGTTGATAAAGTTCATCAGAACCATCGTATAGATTGTGTATTATGCGGGTTCTTATGTCTTGTAAATCTTCTTTTCTTTGTGCTAAAAACTCATTATCTACATTAGATAAATGGTTTATTAATTTCTCAAAATAGGAATGAACAGCATATTCAGCTGACATTAATTCATCTTTAATTTTTGATATAGTTTCATCAGCGAAAACCTTATCTCTGAGCATTTCGCGATGAGATAGCAATATTGCGCGCTCTTCTTTTGCATCTGATTCTAAAATGGATGAAAGGAATTCTAATTCTACTATTGATTTATCCAGAGCTTTGTAAAACCTATCTATATGATTTTTTACAGAAATACTATCAATTTTTTCTTTAGATACCTGATAAGTAGTTTTTTTAATAATAGCAACTTTTCCAGCGGACAAGCCTGACGCAATTGGACATCCTTTTAAAATTTTCATCATTCTCCCTTGAAAATTTTTACCACAAAGAGCACAAAGAACACAAAGAAATTTTTTATTCTCTATTTACGAATAAACTTTGTGTCTTTCGTGAGCTTCGTGGTGAGAATCATTCTTCTCCAAATTTATTTTCAAAAAGGCTAACTATTTCATCCATTAATTCTCTCTCATCCACACCATCAATGATAAGTTCTAACTTTGTCATGTGTCCAGCAGCCAGCATCATTATTCCCATAACACTTTTACCGTTTACTTCCATACTATCTTTTCGTATTATGAATTTAGACCTATAGTTAGAGGCAGTTTTAGCAATAAGAGATGCAGGTCTAACATGTATACCTAATTTATTCGTTAGAATTACTTCTTTTGAAATCATTTTCTTAAATTAACCACCTGTCTTCGCCAAGGCTATGCCAGGCAGGCCGAGGTCACCGAAAGGCACCGAAGAAAAATCAATATTCGCCAGCTCCGAGACGGAGTCGTCCCGATACATCGGGGGGACTGGCGAACGGTGAAACTCGGTGTTTACCCCCGTGAAATATTTTGTTTATATATTCTTCAACCTTTAAAATAAGTTATTATTTCACCCGTCTGCCCGTCTTGGCTCGCCAAGCCGAGACAGAGGCGCCGAGCCTGACGGGGTGAATCGGTGGCAAAGTTCACCTTATTCAATATCCATTTCCAGATAATCTCTTGTTTTACTTTTTCTCTCTATTTCTTCTTTAATTCTTTTATCAAAAACCTCAGCTGCATTATATCCATAAACTTTTAGCATATGATTCATTGCAATGACCTCAATA
>Ga0315541_1001236_pt1 | contig 24437 bp, 19 predicted proteins | sample SalMarSW160190MG_FD_203095 | JGI IMG/M metagenome (GOLD analysis project Ga0315541, IMG submission 203095) | Salt marsh sediment microbial communities from the Plum Island Ecosystem LTER, Massachusetts, United States - Salt Marsh Sediment SW1601-190 ...
TCCTGCCTCGGAAGAGGAGTGGTTGAGCTTGGGAGCCAGCCTCGATGAGAGATTCGAGGTGGTGGAGGCTTCCCTGTGCCAGATAGAGGGGTAAACCCCCTCTTACGTAACTTATTGAGAAGATACCTGCTCAGGACAATTCGTCCTCCTCCACAGCAACTCCCTAACGACCGAACCGCAGCCCGCAGCACGTATCGGCGAAGTCCATCATCGCCTGCCGCTCCGGCGTACCGCTGGTGTAGAGCAGGTCAACGCACACGGCTGGCCCGCTGACCGCGTGGGAGAGCACCCAGTCCGCGATAGCCGCCAGCGAGGCCAAGGGTGTCAACGGCGTCATTACGATCAGCCGGTTGATGCGTGCGCTGACCAGTCTGGCCGGTGGGACATCCTGGAGAATCAGGCAATCCATCTTTCCCGCCTCGAAGCGACGCCACAGGCTCTCGCTGGTGGCCGCGTCGGACGAGTGTTCAAGCACTTCAACCGTCATCCCTCGATCAGCCAGCGTCTTGAGAAGCACCGCCGTCCAGAGCCGCTCAAAGTCACATGCCAGGGAACGCGCTGGCGAGCCAGTCTCGCTCAGCAGCCGCACCACCGTCTCGCATTTGGCCCGGGCCATTTGCGCCAGTTCCTCGCGCTGCTCCCGCAACGTGAACAGACTGGCAGCCCGATGATCGGCGGCTCTTTCGAGGACACGGTGCAGTGTCTCCCAGAAGTCCGGAGCCTCGCTCAGTTCTGGGTAGCGGCGGCTGACCTTGTTATGTACGGTGATGAACTGGTCGTTAATCTCGCGATAGGTCTGGAACTCATCCTCCTGGAAAGTGACGGGATGACGCAGGACGTCAAAGGGACGGAGCCAGCCGTCTTCCTCGGCATCGGCGAAGGTGTAGGTGGCGACCGTTCGCTGCTGGAAGAAGGTAGCCAGCATGCGACCGCCCACCGCCTGAGCGTGGCCGAGTGGGTGGCGGGTGAAGCCGATGAACTGATCGCAGCCGAAGAGAAGCATAGCGATCCAAACCGGGTCGAGCAGATCGCAGCCATCTGCAATGGCCGTGATGCGCCGTCCGGCTTTCGCAAAACGAGCAGCGTGCTGGTTGAAACGGCTCTCGATCTGAGGGTAACGATAGGCGACGACGCGGGTGCCACGAACTTGAGGCAGACCGTGTTCGCCGAAGACAAGCACAGCGTTACGGTGTAACTTGCATCGCTGGCGTAACTCCCCGGCCCAGTACTCGGCCTCAGGTTGTCCCTCCACGAAAAGGAATATGACGCGATTCGTGCGCTGCGTCAGGATGCGGACGAGGTGGGCAGTGAGGGCTAGGCGCGCCTCCAGCGGGGCGACGGACAGGATGGCCCGGTGGTGCGCCGAGCGTAGCTGGCCGTACAGACCACATACCACCCGCGTCAGCCGCGCCTGAGGGTCGGGGCGGGGTCTGGGTGCTGGACGGGCAGGTTTGACCGGGCGGGGTCGCTCTGCCACTCCCTCTTCACGGTGGAATAACCGCCACCAGTGCATTTGTGTGGCCAATTGCTGCCGGATAGCCTTCCCTATAGTACCGCTGCCCGGCGCGATGACCGGCACGGCGGGCAAGGCGGAAGCGGCGATATCGGCCATCTCCTGATCATTCGTGACGATGGCACAGAAGCCTTTGGGGGGCGTTTTCAGGTGAGCCTGAGCCAGCGCAATCTGCTGGTGGTCTACGCTAGTGGAGTCAAGCGGGGGCGAAATGTCTACGGGCGCTCTGGCGAAGACGAGACGGCCTGGGGTATTCAGCAGGGGTATACCTTCGGGCGATGCACGCTTTTGCAGATTGTCCAGAACAGAAAGCGCACGCCGGGCTACGGCGGCCTTGTCGGCGTCCTGCTTTCGGTGCGCCAAGCCGCGCAGTTCACCCACCACTGCGTCGAGGACGTAGACGGTGATAGGTTGTTTTACACCCCATCTGAGCTCGTGTATGGCGGGAAGGGCCATCAGGATGTTTGTGTCTACCACCACGGATGGGTGGGATTGGTGAGGTTGTGTTCTCTTGGACATGGTGGAACCACTCCTTGTGCAGATATTTTCCTGAGTGAAGCCTCGGAAGACACGCGAAACACTTTCAGATGTTGCTATGCTGCCCTGACCACGGCTTACTATCATGCCATCGCCTGTGCCAATCCCCCTGGTTCAAATACTGGTTCTTCTGGCGAGATGATGAAGAGATAATCCTCATTCTGTAGCGTGTACGCGCCTTTGGGGTTGACTATGATTTTTCCATCCTGCTCGGCTGCTATGAGGAGGAATTCCCTCTTTTCGCCTAGATCGAGAAAGGCTTGGCGGAACGTCTTACCAACGTATTGGGATGGCACGGGGATGCGATAGATTTCATCCCCCTCGCCGAAGTTCAGCAACGACGCAAACAGATTCGATATCCCATGGCTGACCGATGATTGCAAGATCAGGTACTCGCCGAACTGGCTGAGACAAATGATCTCGTCGGCGTTGGCTCGCCGTAGGTGGCAGACATTCTCCGGGTCGTAAACCTCGACGCTGGTATACACATTCGGGTTCAGTTTCTCGATAGCCAGCGTAACCAGCAGACTGTGCGCATCGGGATTCCCACTTCTCTCATCCGCCAATACGATCGCCCCGTAGGCGCTCTCGACCCCTGCCCGTCGCAGCGCTTCGTCCCGGGTCGGGTCGCCAGAGACGAAGTAGACGTCCTCCTCCGAGACAGGGTCTTGGGGTAAATCTGCGAGTAATACCAGCGGACGCTTAGACTTGATGTCCTCGGACTGCAGTTGCCGAATGATGTGCCTCGCCTTAGATGTCCACCCACAGATAACGATGTGCTTCCTGAGCTTTTTCTTGTTCATTGACTTTCCTCCCCTCAGATGCAAGGCGGTGACGAGAGCGATGAACATGGAGACGATGACCACGCCTTCCAGAATGATCAACGTAGCAATAATGCGTCCCACTGCTGTATTAGGCTGCACGTCCGCTCCGCTGAACAGAAAGACGGCGATGCACCATAGTGCTTCCAGCGGATTGTCCAGGCTGGGGTTCATCCTACGCTCGCTAAACCAGAACAGGATTGACTCCATCGCGATAAGAACTACCAAGATAGAGACAATCCGCACTTCGGCGTGCCTGGACCATAATCGTCTTAATCGTCTAAGCCTGGAGAACATTGAATCCACCTCCTCACCGGCCCGCCTCTGCTCTCACTTTTACAGTTGTCCAGAACAGAGAGCGCGCACCGGGCTGTGGCGGCTTTGGCGTCGTCCCGCTTGTCTCGCGCCAGGCCACGCAGTCCGTCCATCACCGCGTCGGGGATGTAGACGGTGCTTAGCCTTCTGTTAACTCAACAAGAGCCATTCCCGAAGGTAAACCAACCCTATTCTCGGATCACCGTCACGCGGTCATAGAGCCGGACCTCATCGGGTAGCGTGTCCAGGCCACAGTAGTCTCCGCTAAGCGCCCCTTGTTCCATATACTGCTCCAACTGGTGATGGGCGTCCGCACCCGCCAGAGCGATAATGATGTCAAAGGTCTTGCCCACATCCTGCTCTCCCTCCCGACCGATGAGAACCTGGCCCTGCCACTCGCCGTTCTCAAACAGGCTGATAGACGGTCGCTGGGGATAGTAACTATTAGTCTCGTGAGGGTAGACCAGCAGCCACGTGTATTGATTCCTTGACAGGTCCGCATAGGTGCCCCGCACGACGACCTGCAGTGGGACAGGGCCAGCGTGCGGTTGAGTGATGGCAACGGATGGTGTGGGCGGGATGAGAGCACGTCCCAGGGCCGGGAAAATGAGGTGCCCCAACAGCGCACCCAGCAGTCCCCCGCTGATGACCAGGGCGACAAGAGTCCATGTCACCAACCTTGATGCCGTAGTCTCGGCAGGTGGTGTTGTCTTGGTGACCCCCGGCAGCACCGGCGCTACTGCGCCGACCTCCTGCTCCTTCTCTGACTCCTTGGACGCCTTTGCCCGGGCCACCATTACCCGCCGGCGGCGCCGATTATGGCCGTGAGCACCGTCCCGATCACTTCGATTAGTTTCCTCAGTGTTTCATCTGACATTGTCACCCTTCTTCCTTCAACAAGCCAATCCCGCCACGGGGGCAATCCGCTGACGCTAGCAACCCAAGACCGACGTTACGGACCACACCACTTCCACTCGCCGTCTTCCCGGACCATTTGCCACTCTTCATCCATCTGCTGTGCATGCGCAAATGCAAGAATCGCGACACGGATTTCGCCAGTAACTCTGACTCGCGCTGTGTCACCATTTCTACTCACGGTTTCGAAGCGTACATCAGAGATGTCCGCCTCAATCTGCTGGCCTGTGAATGACTGGCCCAATATGCCAACAACCGAGACCCAGAGACCTGCTTCTTGCATAGCCTCTTTTTGCTCAGTGCAAGTCCGGTCCATCAGCGTGTTTCCATCCATATTCACCAAAGCATCCAGCCATTCTCTGGCTGCTTTCTTAGGCGAATCTCCAATACCACACGCAGTCAATATACTGGCTGCTATCACGATGGTTACGACTGCACGCAAGGGTTTCATTTCCATTCTCCTCCCCTCGAAGCCGAAGCAAAAACGCAAGCGCATCTCACCTAGCGAGCGGTGCGTTCGCGAACTGCTGAGCACCGGCGAAGCGGCAAATTAGGCGGAGCGCCGAAAGTGGGAAACGGCAAACGCTTTATTACGTATGAAACCGAATGGGTGTATATCTGAAATTGTGCATAGCGGATAGTCTCCCCCTTGAGTGTTGTTGAAAGATGATGTATACTGGGCAGCATCACTCAACAGCCTTCAGGAGAGACAAATGTCAGAATTTGCTCAAGCAGGCGATTTTTGTCCAAATAAGGTCTGTGTCGACTATGGCAAGCGACAAAGCGAGCGACAACATAACATCATCAAATTTGGCAAGACCAAGGCAGGGCGACAGCGCTATAAGTGCAAGACCTGCGGTTGTACCTTTGTTGAAACCATGGGGACGATCTTCTATCGCCGTCGCACGCCCGAGGGCGAGATTATCGAGACCTTGGCCTTTGTGGCGGAAGGAAGCCGCATTAGCAGTTTGACACGCGTCAAAGGGCACAAGGAAGACACCATCCTGGCTTGGATCCGAGATGCAGCCGAGCATGCCGAAGCCATTGAGGAGATATTGCTAGCGAAATATCAGTTGAAACGCGGTCAATTGGATGGCCTATGGGCCTACGTCGGCAACAAGGGGGAAAAAAAGACTACCCAGAAACCGACGAAAGCGGCCAATTCTGGCGCTCTACCACGATCGACATGGACAGCCGCCTCCGCGCTGCACGTGGTATTGCCAAGACGGAAACGGAAGCAAGCATCCAAGTCTTTCAGACGCTGAAGCGTCGCGGGCATCCCGATGCACCGCCGCCCACGGTCTCGGATGGCTGGGGAGGGATTGATAATGCGATGGTCGAAGTGTATGGGGTAGTCCCTGAATACAAAGGGGTAGGACGACCGCCTACTTGCAAACAACCCCAGCCGGGCTGGCAATATCTGCAAGTGGTCAAACAACGCGAGAATGGGCGCGTGGTGGGTACCGAGTTGCGGGTCATTTATGGCGATGAAGAGGAAGTGTTGGCCCTCTTAGGAAAAAGCACGGCGTATATCGAACGCACGCATCTCACCATGCGCCTCTTCAATGGTCGCTTAACACGCAAAACGCTGGCCTTTTCAAAGTTGCTGGAGATGTATTGCGCATCTGCTGCTTGGGAAGACCTCGTCTACAACCTAGCGCGACCACTCAAGACATTGCGACTAGAGATCTTCAACAACCCCAAGCGCCGTTGGCGACCACGCACGCCTGCTATGGCTGCCGGACTGACTGACCATATTTGGACTGTTAAAGAGCTTCTGAAAACTGTCGTGCCCCCCTAACAACACTTAAGAGGGAGACTATCAAACTGGCAGACGGGGCTGAAGAGAACTGGCGTTTCCTCGACGACCTCGACTTGGGCCTGCCGCCGCACCTGTTGGTTGAGGTAGAAGAGGCATCCATCGTGGACTTCTGTCACGCGGCAGAGCATCTCAAAAAGGCTTGTGATGTCATCTGGAACGACAACGCCGTCAAGAGCAAGGCAGAGTTTGAGCGCTATCGGACGTTGCTCAAGGAGGAAGACAACGGTGTGGAGACCGTCATCCGCAGTCTCAAGTATCACTTTGGCCGGGCACGCGGTCGTCGTCGAGAACTGATTGAAGAACAGTTGACCTATTTCCGCAACCAGCGGCATCGTATGCAGTACGCTCAATATCTGCAGGAAGGCCTGCCCATCGGCAGTGGTGTCGTCGAGGCAGCTTGCAAGACACTCGCCACCCAGCGTATGAAACAGTCGGGCATGTCCTGGGGCCAAGCTGGAGGACAGGCTATCCTCACACTGCGCAGCCTGATCCAAAGCAACCGCTGGGAACAGGGCTGGCAGTTGTTGCGCGCAGACTTCTGCAAACAGGTTAACGTCGTCAAGCCCAAACATGACTCTTCATTGACACAGCGTCAGGGAGCACTGATCCCTGTATGGATCAACAACGACATAGTCAACGCCAGTTACTACCATTCGCTACCCTTGGTGGCGTAGACTCACAATTTGGGATACACATCCATTCGCTACCCCTGGTGGCGTAGACTCACAATTTGGGATACACACCCAAACCGAATGCAAAGCCACCGGTTGCGCAATTGTGCTGTAGATGCGTGGCGTCCAGCTCCTACGGGAATTTGAGGCCGATCTTCTCGATAACTCTCTCGAACAGCGACCGCTCACCCAGAACAACGACAATTATCACCAACGCCAGTACCCCCAGGAGCACTTTCCACATCCACTGCATTCCGCTGCTCAACGGCTCAATCATCCAACAAGGGGTTGAAAACGGAAGCCTGAGCATGTGAACGTCAAACGACCCTGTTTTCTGACTGCTTGTGACGGGCAGGTAGCACCGCAGAATAGCGTGGAGTTCACTACCCGACACGGGGAGAGAAACCAGGTTTGTACTTGCTTACCGCCAGCGCGTAGGGCAGGTTGGCGGCGGCTACAGCGCATAGACTCCCTGGCTCCGAACATCTCCAACCGCAATCACCGTGTCGGAAAGCCCAAAGAGCCGCCTACCTGCCGTCCGAAACGGCGGGTAGGGCTCTCTTTCTCGGCCGGTAGAGCCGGCCCGCTGCTTGAGAGAGCCCTTGCGGTTCACCAGGTTGACCGACTAAGCCGAGCCCAACCCGCCCTACAGTGATACGTCCAAGGCACGGTAAACAGGTACAACCTGGTTTCTGGTTCCCGATGTCGGGTAATGAAGCGTGGAGTTGCTCTCATCTCAGAAATCAGCGCCGTCTTGAGTTTGATAATGCCAAGTTTCCGAACGCTTTCATTGAAGTCTATAGTACTCCTGTATCTTCTCAAAGTCCTCATCGTCCAAGCCCGCCGCACGCATAGCCCGCTCGTACAACGGCTCGCCACAGACACCCGCGCTAACGATCGCCAACTCTCCGGGAGATGCACCCTGAACCGGCTTATCTGCCCACTTCGCAAGCGCCTTTCTTATGTGGCGAGTGAAGGGCTTCAACAGAAACGTCGGTGCTGTCACAGTATCGCCCATCTCCCTCGCCAGGGATATGCCCTGGAACACCAGCACCCGTAATCCAAGAGCACCTCTAGGTGTAAACACATAACAATACTGCCTCGTTTGAGCCCTCGCTTCGGCTTCCAGCTCACTCCTCAGGTTATGGCTTACGCGGGGCAGAATACGGTATTCGTACTGGAGGACGCCCCTCGCACGCGTACCCGCCCACCAGGGAGCCTCGTGTGCTCTGCCGTCGCTGTCGTACATCCGCCCCATATGGGAGGCCAACTCATCGTGGATCTCGGTCACGTCGGCCTGCGACCGCAGGTCCAGCAACTCCCGCAATCCCATTTCCGTCAGCCCGGTTGCACCCCGCAACACCTCCTCCCTAAACAGATCCCGCTCTCCTCTCCTCGCCGCATTCCGTAACAACTGCAGCCAGGTCATCTGGGTGGCCGGATCCAGCGCGTCGGAGAGCGCCGCCGTAATAACTGCATTGGCTTGTTCTCCCTCAATGTCTCCTCTCGCCGCCTGCAATTCCCGCTCAATCAAATATGTGGCTTCCTCTTCTAGACTCAACAGATGATTCACCTGCGCTAAAATTCCGATAAACTCCTCTAACAAACCGCTCACCCTCTCGGCCTTTTTCTGCCGATCGCTCAGAGGAGGGAATCCATACAGGACCTTGGAGATTCCCCGCCCCCGCGCGAGCAACTCTCCAATCAGTTTCCCTTCCTCCCTCTTCGGCGCACCATCCTGTAAGTCACAACCCAGGAGATACCAGACCCAGGCTCGAACATAGTGCGCTATCTCAATCCGCTCGAACCATTTATCCTTTTCTCCTACTAACGCCGGGACGCTTAATGGTCTCGTCTCCTGCCGTTCCTCTCCATCTACCGACACGACAATCTTCGCCAAGAATTTGCTTTGCAATTCCTCCCAGTTGACATCAAGCAATTTCTCTATGCTCTTCTTCCAGTCCGAAACCAGCCGGCGGAGATCCGCCAGACTCCTTGGGAATCTCACGCGATGCCGCGGGAACCGCCAGCCCTCCTCCAGCCGCCTTAGCACATATTCTGCATCCCGCCCCTGATCGCCCCATCGGCCCAGAACCTCATTGACAACAAACTGGGGAATGTCTTCCTCGTAACCCGCGATGTATTTTTGCTCATAATTTGGCTCGATGAATTCCTTCCGTTCTTCCCAAATTGCACCTCGAACCGCATCAAACTCTTGCTCCACCATCCTCAACACCTGCCGGGCTCCGACCAACTCCCGATCCAACAGCCGCCGCGCATCCCGCTCCAACCCCACCAACAGGTCCACCTGCACCAGCGTCCTCAAGAACTCCCCCAACGCCCCGGCCGCCCGCCGCGCCCGCCCCTGGCTCCCCATAAAAGGATTGAAGCCGTGCAAAATCCCCGAAATCTCCTCCGCCTGCCGCAGCAACCCCTCAATCAACCCCCTCCTCTCTCTCCTCGGCACACCTTCCCGCAGATCACACCCCAGCAAATGCCGCGCCCACGCCGATGCCTCGTGCGCTCCCTCCACCCGCTCAAACCACTCCTCCCGCCCAAACCGCTCCTCTCCCTCCCCCATCTCCACCGACACCCGCAACGGCACCATCTCCCGCCGTTCCTCCCTTTCTACCTGCCGAACCCGCTCCACCAGAAACTCCGCCTTCAACTCCCCCCAGTCCCTGTTGAGCAACCCCTCCATCGCCCGCTTCCACCGACCGACCAATTCCCCCACCGCCTCCAAATTCCTCGGGAACTCCCGCATCCGATACCTCGGAAACTGCCAACCTCCTTCCACCCGCTCCAGCACATACCGCCCCCCATCCTGCACCCACGCCACCGACTCTCCTCTGAGGCCACCCCAGTGCACGTGGAGCCGACACCGCTGCACCCGCGCCACCCACTCATCCAACTCCTCCCCCCCCTCAAACCGGGGCGGATGCCGCTCCCCCTCCGCGAGATACTTCCGCTCGTAGTCCGGCTCCACCAAACCCCGCAACTTCGTCCGCAACTGCCGCAATGTCTCGTAATACTTCTGCTGTTCTCCGAAATCCTTCCCCCAATATCCCGTCCGCACCAGAACCATCGGGATACCCGCGTTGTTCACCAACAATCTCTGCAGGTCGTCCTGGAGTTCCTCCAGCATGATCGCCTTCGCCGCCATCTCGACGATCTCCGCCCGCACCGGCACGCTCCGTGCCCCTACCCCCACGTCCGGCACGTCCACGTAGAACCAGTTGGTCGTCACCTGCGGGAAATCTTCCTTCACCTTTAGCGCGAACGCTGCGTCGGCCGCCACTCCGAAGAACGTGTTCAATGCCGTTCGCTCCGGATTGACCGAACGGTAGGTCAACTGGCCGATCCGAATGAAGTTGAGGAAGATCGGCGTGTTCTCCCCTCCCGGCTGCGTGCTCAGAAAATGCGCCAGGTAGGCCGCCACGAAGCGATGGACTCCCTCGCCGGCCCCTCCCGCCGTCGAGGCGACGATCCATACCTTCAGAGGATTCTCCTGCCCCAGGCCCAGCCCGGCCGTCATCCTTTTAAACACCTGACGAAGCGCATGCCGGTTGCTGCTATGCCGGATCGTGGCCCCGCCGGCTGCCGGCGACTGAGCCAGCCCCCACTCCAGCGCAAGGGCCACCGGGAAATGCTCGACCATAAACTTCGTATGCCGGACGTCTGGTTCCCGATAGATGCCCCACTGCACATACTCGGAGCCCCCTTTGTCCTCGGGCAGCACCTCCTCCCGGATTCGGCCCAGTGCCTCCTGAAACATCAGACCCGTGGTGCCGACGCTTCGGTCGAGATCAACGGAGAAAGAGCGGGGGTCCCGCCCCCGCCATTTCCTCACCACATTCTCTTTGCTCACGTCAATCTGCAGTTCTGCGTCCGCGCCCAGCACCCTACGCTGGCCGAGCAGGTTGACTCCACTGCCACCGCAGACGATCAGGAATCGAATGGTCATTACCCAGTCCTCTCACCCTTGGCTTGGTCGGTTCATTCTTCCCGAACTATCGTTCAGGCGGAGGAAGAAACCATCCCCAGACGGCTCTGGAGGCGTTGGAAGAGGGTCACCTGAGGAGTTTCTGATTCCTTCTGCAACCACTCCCCGATGGTCAGCATCGGATTGCGGAGAGCCGCGAGCAAAACCTGTTCGCTCAGCTTGACCTCCCGCTCCTCATGCTCTTCGGAGTACAATTTCTGTGCAAACGTTGCGGCTATCTTTGCCCCCTGTGCCTCCAGCCAGCCAGCCATCTTCTCCTTCGCCTCAGGGGAAGCATCTTTGAACACCAAGAACAACCCCACCCCTCTTTCCTCGGATACCGCCTCGATGGCAGTCAAGTTTCTCTGCGAAAGGCCCGTTTGTTCGAGGAGCACCTCTTGCTGACCCGCATCAATCATATACTGAGCCATTCGCCCGGCTTTAGCCAACTGGAGAGCGACTTCATACAGATTCGCGGGGTACCGGCGGATGGCAATAATGGATGTCTCCATAGCATTGGTGGTATCCACCCGCAGGCCGATCCTTTCCAACTCGCCATCCAGCCCGGAGAAGAGCCGGTCATAGACCTGGCGCTCGTCCCCCGACCACAATTGGATCCTGCCCGCAAGGACCTGCTCCAATCGCCGTTGGATATCCTCCTCGACCCTCTTGTTGAAACTAATACGGTCCTGCTCTGTCATCCACTTTCCACCCACGCGCCTGAGCAGTAAGATCGGGTCTTGAAGGCGGATGTAGAGCGAGGCATCCAGCGATGCTACATCATCCTCCGTTTGAGATATTGCCGCCAACGGCTGGATAACCCTGAAACTGACCTTGCCGGGGAACTCGGCCAACTCCACCACCCAGCACTGGGCCTTCCCCCACAGGCGATTCTTACTGACCACTTCCCCGGCCAGGTACACCTCCGGCAGCCCCTCTTGGTCGTAGGTATCGTGATCGTGGCTGAGGACGAAGACCCGGCCGACGGGGACGCTGGCCCGAGAGGGCTGCCCTTTTCCCCCAAGCATGAACGCGTTGTAAACGATCTCCAGTTCCACTTGGATCCGGACATTACTGAGGGGAGCCGGAGCCAGGGCAGTGGCTGGTGCCTGCGTGTGGGCAGACGCTTTATCCTTGGGCATAACGACCTCCTTTTCTCCCTTTTCCTTCTCGGGCTTTACTTCCTCTGGTGGTGCCACCTGCCTACTTTCCCCCTGCTGCAGGGCGACAATCTTCCGGTGGAGTTCCTCTATCTGCCGTCGCAGTTCCGCCTCCATTTCTTGGAGACCGGGCTTGGGATGTCCCCGCCGGGTCAGAAGCGCCCGCCGTTTTGCCTCCAGCCGCATCAACTCGCTCTGCAGGGTTTCCAAGTCGCTTCCTCTATCATTACTATGGAGTTCCACAGTCCTCTCCTATTATGTCCCCGATTTCGCCTTCTATCTTCTCCCAGCGCTCCCTATAAGTTTGGTTGTGTATGCCGGGTGTTTACCAATCACTGTACGAACCACCCCCAAGAGTTGCCTCAGCACAAGCGCTGTCACCGCATCAGCCAAGAGGAACGCCTCAGGAAAAGTGTTGCCTTTTTTGGATGCCCATCTCCACAGGCAGGCCAAGAGCACTACCAAGGCTACTCGTCTTACCCACCGCTTCCATCGTACCCACCGCCATTCCTTTTTCTTACCCTTACTACTTTCGTCATCCTCGCTGGTATTTTCGTGCTTATCGCTTTCGGTACCCTTGTAGCGCCTTTGGTAGCCCCGAATGGACAAGGCAACACAAATGAGGAGAAGTAAGCACGAGATGGCGCCGAAAAGCCGGAGGAGTAAGGGAGCACTCTGCCAAACTCCTATACTTAACCATGGTAATGCCACCAATGCCAAAACAAACGGTGACACCCCGAACATGAATCTCAAAGAGTCGATTGTCACTACTGCAGTAGACAGCCACCAGCCCCATTCTCCGACTCCGAACTTTTCCTCGTCTAACTCCGCGCGATCGACCAGCGCACACAGTATGAGGATGCTGAGAATGATGAAACCATTGGACCAAGGAGGCAGCATTATGTACTCCACAAACGTGTGGACCAAGGACTTCACCGAGTTTGCTTCCCAACTAGACTGATGCACATGGCCTTGCTCGTCAAGCAGGGAAGACAGGTGTTCAGACCCGCTTTGGTCGGACCAACTTATCCATAACACCCTTGTGATGCGTTGAGAAGCAAATAGAGGAATACGGCCAGATAGAGTGGCATGAGCAGGTATCTCTTCGAAGCCGACCGATCTTTCGGCAACAGTCGAGCTTCCAAACAGGTAGGGTAATATCCAGACATCCTCGTTCCCAAGTAGAGAACTTTCGCGCTTGGGGGGAGGAGCCGGCCACACCCTCACGTCTCGAATGGGCTCTGTACCTCGATTCCGAATTGTTATGTAGACCCACCGAATCCCAAGAGCAGCAATAGATTCTGGCTCATCAATCCGCACAACGGGCCCACCTGCCTTAGCCTCTACCTCGATTGGGGCAGCGTATAACACCGTCTGGTGAAATTGCAGGAGATGCGGAAATATGAAAGAGTAGTAGAGGAAAAAGATCATAACGGCCAGTATAATCGCCGCAACCCAGCCTCGCCGAGTATTCGGGAAGAGCCATTCTCCATTCATCATCACTTGCCTTCTCCGATTGTGGCTCACATTGACAGTCAGGCAGGGAGGCCTTTCTCCGCCCTGCCACTACTGCGTGCTACAACTTATCCTTTCCCCGTTGTCCAGGACTTCGCATGTCCAGGTTATCACGGTAGCGATTGTGGAGCCTGAGTCATCCCACTCGAAGATAATAGTGTTATATCCACACTTAGTAACCAGAAAACGGTATACGACCAGTTGGTATCTCCCCGTATCCATGCGGCGAATCACTGCCGGCTCTCCTCTCCGCATCTTCGAGGGATCGTCATCCGGGATTTCACGTTCTCCCTCTCGGTCTTGGTCAGGTGGGGGACAATAGAAATTGTTACCATACTGATCTTGGCCTACTTCGCGCCAATAGATCCGATCTTGATTGATCCCATTAAGATCATCTTCCTTGGCGGTATGGAGGAAAACCTCAAGCAATGGTTGGTCTGGTACAGATTCGTCTGGTACAAATTCGAAGGAAAAGTTCAGAAAGAACCGGCCTTGCTCTTCTGTAACATCCTCTCCCGCCCCTTTCTGAGCCTGAACCGTTTTCTCAACAGACCATGGCCTAAACTTCACCCATAGAGAGAGCGGCCAACTCCCCATGACACGTCCACAACTTGTTAGCACAACCCGGGCCGAAACTTCCCTCGGCCTATTTAACCGGGCAGGTTGCCAAACCCACTGCGCCCGTAGATCATTGCCAAAATCACTATCTCCCCGAAACGCTCCCCCCTCCTTGTCCTGCAATCTCACCTGATAGCATCGCGCCCTGTCCATCAGGCTACTGAGAGGGATGTCTGTGCTTTCCAATGAAACCTCAAAGGCTACCGGCCCCTCATTCTCCGAAGTCGGAGGTTCCGCCTCAGAGACTGGGCTCACTGAGATATCAGGCTCTTTAAGTTCTACCCAATAGAAACCGACACCCTCGCCGTAGGGGGTGATGATGAATTGATGAGGCTCGCACTCGGGATTGGGTGCCACCACACCCGGGGAACTATAGCGGAATGAGAGGGGCCACATCCCTTGCTGGAAAGAGATTTCCCTGTCCTCCTCCCTCCACGCAAAGCGTGGGTTTGCTCCTGCATAGGATACCGCCACAACGTTGGCGGTAATAGAGCTGACATTGCCGGGGACTGCGATTTCCCTCTCAGAATCGCTCAACCAATCTCTCATCTCCGCGCTGCCGGGCAAGAACCCTTCCATAAGATCTCGGGTTAGCCTGGGAAGCCAATCCTTAACATCCTCCTTTTCCATATCGTACACTTGATGTGTGTGTTGTTCCCAAAATCGGAGAGCTCTCCTCCTCTGCTCCTCATCATTGTTGCAAAGCACTACATAAATAGTAGTCCCGCTCCGCAAGCGTGAAAGTTCATCCAAGACTTGCTGCTCTTCCCACTGGATACTCTCTACGCCGGATGTTGTTGTAACCACATAGGTACCATCGGTAAGCAGCACGACAGCTTGTTCCCTGTCAGGAGATTCTGCCTCCCGCACCGCGCGTAGTGCTTCCGCATACTCGTTTGTATCCGCATTCTCCTCCTCGGGAGTATCGGACCAGGTATTGACGTGTGGAAGAAGTCGCGAAGCCAGCGTGGGAGTAAGAACCAGTCTGTGAGGGCCAAACCATTCCAGACCAAAGGAAAGGGGTATCTCGGAACTGGCGGGACATTCTTGCGCCGCCATTCCTCCCAGCGAGAGGAAGAAGGCAGGCAACTGCTGCAAAATGACACGCTGATTTCCGTCACAGAAGGTATTCATACTCCTGGACCGATCCAACAAGAACCATATGACCTTCGGGGTAGGCGAAGGAGGCGGGGGCGTGGGAGAAGGTATCGCAGGGACTGATGGCGTTGGGATACAGGTTTCAAGGAGCGCCGTACCGGTCGTTGGAGATGAAGTAGGCGATGGCGTAGGCTCACAGGCGACCAGGGTTAGCAACATTGCTACAAGAAGGCTTTGAAGGAAACCCACTCCAAAAGCGTAACGACGGCCAGCCAACATCTTCACTCCTGTGTCGAAGGCACTATGATGTCCGCTTGCTCCTGCTTTCGCCTGCGCCGGTTGCGCTCCAGGTCCAGCTGGCAGCGATACTCTCGCTCCCACCCGTGTGCCCGGTTGGCCGTCAGCACCAGAATGGAGAGCGACATCAGGGTGGCCGGGACCTCGAAGTTCACCAAAGCGGAGAGCCAATCTCTGATCAGCCCCATCAAGACATCTTGGAGCCACTTTGCAAGAAGCTCAATCCATGCGGCCCCGGGCACTTGCGCCATCAAGTACTCTATCGCCCAGGGCAAGGCGATCGCCAACGCGAGCCCCAGCAAGATCAGGCCGATTACTTTGACCAAGCAGATCACCAGGGCAATCTTTGCCAGGTATCGGGCCAGTTGGTTGGAAAGACGGGGACGAACCGCGTACATCCACCTGCGAGGCAGGCCCAACCAGGAGAGCAGATCAATGCCCGCTATTTGCTCCAACAATAACGTTCCTCTCCACAATACGAACCACGCGAGGGCACTGTAGAGCAACAACCGGAGGGAGCTGGAGAAGGGGATGGTAAGGGATAAGGCCGAGATTTGGATCGTGAAATCCTCTTCGATCAACCTCGGCCCCAAGCCCACTATAGGTATGTAAAAAACGAGTGTCACAATGACCAGGTAGAGCCATGCCATAAGCCTTGCCTCACTTCCACTCGATCATGCCACGTATGCAGACCACCTCGTGGGTCTGGCGTGTACGGGCTTCTAACCACTCCGACCGCCAATACGGGCTTGTCCATCCCGTATCACCCTTCAGCGCTCTCTCCGGGGCCAGGATCACGGTAAGGGTTGAATGCGACGGCCCGGCCTCTCCCAACGGCTGTGCGTGCTGCCACAACCACTCCCATTGCCGGCCCTCTTTGAGGGACTCCAGTTCCTGCACGATATTCTTCACGATGGGAGTCGGCTCCAAGCGATCAGGCTTGAATATCCTTTCAGCCTGGTTGTCAGATTCCTCCTCAAATCTCCTCACGATTGCCTGAATGGGAGCCGGGCGTACCGCCAGCGGCCAAACCTCCTTGGCGATGAGGGCAGTGATGGCACTATCGTAACCCAAGTCTCGCTTCCGCAGTTGCTCCTGCAGTTCGTGCAGTTCGTGTGACCACCCGGAGCGGTTAATGTCCTCGGCCGCCATCCGCGCCCACTCCAACACCGGTTTCCAATCCACAAGACGATATACGCTCCCCTCCTCGACGCTCCGGATTCCCGTTAAGAATCGCTGGGCTTCCTCAAGCGTCCGGTACCTCTCCAAGAGCAAGGTGTGCAAGTCTTTGAGGACGAAGAAAGCCTTCCGCAAACGGATCATCACGAGAAGCCGGCAGTCCCGGATGGCCCGTGTGGTCAGGGTCAGCACCCGATCCGCGAGACACCGATGGGCCTCTCCCTGTATCCTATTCAACAACCGCCATGCCCGGATCAGCCACCAGTAGACCAGTTCGGCGATCCCGATGACCACCAGGGCCGCGCCCGCGACTATAGCAGAGCGTCCTACGTCCCAGTCAGGCAGTAGGCTCAGCAAGCCGGTCAGCAGCGGCCAGGCCGGTATGAGCCTCAGGGCGACGCCGAGTGGAGAGGCCAGAGTGCGTGCGAAACGGCTATACCGCCGTAGATTCCCCTCAACCAGATCGGCGTCGGCTTCGGCCGCCGCTTCCCAGTACCGGTCGCTATCCAGAGGCGCAGGTCGCACCCACTCCACCCGAGCATCACGGGCAACCTGTACGTCTCTATCATTCGCCAGGTACTTCAACATGCTGGCCACGGCCTGGATGGCCGCCTGTAAGCCTGCGGGCATAGGAGTGCTTACCCCGCGCAAGGAGGGTATCCCCTCCGACGGAACCAGGCCGCGATCCAGAAACGACGCAAAGAGTTTTCTTAGATCCTCGTATTCCCGCCGAACCGTGGGTGCTATCCCCTGTGCCTTCTCAAGGGAGGGGCGGAATTCGATGGGGGCGCGAAGTTGACTATAGTGCTCAGCCAGCTCTTCGCTCAGATTCCGAGCCGGCAGGAAAGGCTCGGCCAAGACAGAGAGCAACATACGGGCATCTCGAAAAGACCAACCACGGACACGGCCTATCAGAGAGCGTCGTCCCTCTTCAGACGAAGAGGGGACGCACATTGGCACACCCCCTCGGTATTCCCCGAACGCCGCATCCAACAAGTCCGGATTCGCCAGACAGCATTGTTTGATGGCCAGACCTTCTCTATCTAAGCGCCACCCCGATTCCTTAAGCCCGATCGTCGCCTCCCCGAGCATAGCCTCCCGAAAAGCCGTCGCCCGCCCTTCTATCATCTCCTCCACCCCCTGGCGCTCCAGGTCGGTGAGAGGAGAAGCGACCAGGGGCTTCAGAACCTCCTTCAGGATCGCCTGTCGTAGCCCCTGCCGCATAAGCGGCAAATCAACCAGCAACGCGGACGCCCCCAGAGCGATCCAACCCGCCGATTCTCTGCTCTTGTCCATAACGGACTCAATCGTCCGGGTTAACTCGGAACTGACCAAAGCGACGAGGATATGTTGGCAGGTCTGATGCACTCTCCCTCGCTCGACCCTTGTTCCCCCCAAAGCGGTCGTACTCAGCCGTACGCGCGGCCAATAGGCGTCCAACGCACCCACCTCAACGCCCGGTTCCCCACCCAGCAACACCAGTGCCAGCGAGAGTTCCGCCTTACCTTTCAGCTGTTGCTTCGTGCTCTCGGCGAATTGCTTCAATCCACGGACGGGATCCTGACTGGCCTGAGTCATCGCATCCCACACGACGAAGATCTGCACCTGTGCCGGAGAGCGGGCATCGGGCAACTGAGGCCGATAACCCGCCTTTACCAACCGCTGCCAGAGATCCAGCCTCAGAAGCGGCTCACAGGCCTGAGTGATCTTTTCGCTGGATACTTCCTCCTCGGGATCGAACCACTCGAGCCATTGGAGGGCGCCAATCTCGACATAGGGACGCAGGCGCTGCTCGACGTCGCGCCGTAGATCGGCCATCCCTTGCACGTCCGTGCTGTGGAGGACGATCAACGTCGGGGGGACGTACCAGGTCTCACCGGGCTTCCACTCGAGGGAAGCCGCCGCTTCGTCGGGTTTATGGGGTTTGGCGCGCGAAGTCAACGGTCACCTCCATCCTTTCCAGCACTCGGAGCGTAACCTTTCCCTGAGGAGGAACAGCCGCCGGAACCAGTTGCAGCCGATAGAAATCTCGCACGTAACCGAAGAGGTCGGTGAACAACGACGCCACCTCGTCAAAGTTCTCGGCCGGGTGATAGCCACATCCGTATACGGCCAGGCGCAAAGGCTCTGGCTCGAGGACCTCCGACTGAACACCGACGGTGCAGATGCTCACTCCGCGCTCGGCCGCTCTCCCTGCGATTTCCCTGGCCTGGGTCTCGCTGTCCCCACCCAGCCGCTGGCTGTCGTTATCGTGTCCATCTGTCAGCACGACGAGATAACGGTTGTCTGCCGAGCACGATCGGGCTGCTGTCAACCCCTCCAGCACACCATCCCACAGGGCCGTCATCTGGCCCGAAGCGTCCACCCCTGCAGGATCCAAGGGTTCCGATGAAGGGTCTTGCCAGATACTCACCTCATTATGGGCGCCAAACACCACCAGGCCCAGTTCATCGCCCGGTTTACGCGCATCGTTCAGTTTCCCGAGCGCGTCCCGAATCTGCTCCAGGCCCGGGTAGACCGACCCCGAGTTATCCACCACGGCGATCAGACACACCAGGTCGTCTGCACTCCGTGCCTCGAACTCGAAATAGAGGGGCTGTCCGTCGGTGAAGAGTGCAAAATCCTCGGCCTGTAACTCCTGAAGCGGTTGCCCGCCTTGTAGCACACGGACGTCAATCAGTGCGTACTCATCCGTTCGCTGGGCGCGCAGCACTTCGATCTCGATACTGGGCGTGGGGGTCGGTGTGGGCACCCACGGCGTGGGGATTGGTGTCGGCACTGGGGTTGCACAGGCCTCGGAGAGACGCTGCTGACGTTCCTTAACGGAGAGCGCCAGGTCCGTGTGCCCATGCTGCTGTGCAACAGCATGCGCCTCCTCCAACTGGTCGGCTGCCTCCTCACAGCAGCGGCGCTTGCTCTCATCCCACTGCTGGGGCAGGGCGGAGGGGTCCGAGGCCTGGTACAGCACCATCGCCAGTTCCCGTGCGCACGTCTCTTGGCAAGCCGCCTCGTTCGGGGTGGCGGGTGTGCCCTCCAGGCAAGCCCGGGCGACCTCTTCCGCCACCTCCAATTTCCCCTCCGCCCGCAACGAGCGGGCGAACTCCGCCTGCTCGCAGGCGTGAGCGGGGCAATACACTTCCTGCACCTCTGGGACGGTACTAAGGAGCGATCCGGACACCGAAGCGACGATTAAGATTCCCCCAAAAAGCCCGGCTATGGATGCCAACTTCGTGACGGGGCTGTCCCCACGGGTGAGGGAAGCCCACAGCAATGCGATCATCGCGCCGACAGGGGCTAGGGCATACAAAATCGCGTCTTGAAGACGGGGACAGCGGGCCGCGACGAATAGCCACGACTTTCCCGCCCAGACGGCACCGGCCCCGGCGAGGAGCAGCGAGAACAGCCAGAACTTTCGTCTCCTTATTCGTTTCATCCACTCCATAGCATCTCCCTAACAGTGCCGCACCGACCTCTCCGCGGCCAATGATGGGCTACTACTTGTAAAATCTGTAGAACTGGCCGATCTTCCCGATCTCCTCCTCGTTCAGGCCTGCCTCGCGCATCGCCCGCACGTAGAGCGGCTCACCGCAGACCCCCGTTCCGACGATCGTAACCTGCCCGGAGGGCACGTGCTTCACTGGCTCGTCCACCCACTGAGTAAGGATGTTCCGCACCGTTGGGACGAAGGGCTTCATTAAGAATACCGGCGTGCTGGTATTATCTTCAACCCTTTGCGTCAGGGATACTCCACTGAACGCCAACACGTAGAGGCCGATGGTCCCCATCGGAGTAAAAGCATAGCGATATTGCGTCGCCTGGGCCTCCGCCTGGGCCTCCAGCCTACCTCTCAACGTGGGGCTCACGCGGGGCAGAATGCGGTAGTTGTAGCTGAGAGTGCCCACCGTCCGGGCAGCAGCCCACCAGGGGGCCTCGTACACCCTGCCATCGGGATCGTACATCTGCCCCATATGAGAGGCTAACTCGTGATGAATTTCGGACACATCGGCCTGCGGCCGCAAGTTCAGCACTGCCCGCAGTCCCACCTCCGTCAACCCGGTCGCACCCCGCAGTACCTCCTCCTTGAAAAGACCCCGATCCCTTCTCTTCACCACATTCTGCAATAACTGCAGCCACGTCATCCGGGTGGCCGGATCCAGCGCGTCGGAGAGTTCCGCCGCAATCACCACATCGGCCTGCCCACCGCCGACTGCACTGCGAACCACCTCAAACTCCTCTTCCGCCGTTCTCAGCACCTGCCTGGCCCCGGCCAACTCCCGATCTAGCAGCCGCCGCGCATCCCGCTCCAACCCCACCAACAAATCCACCTGTACCAACGTTCTCAAGAACTCCCCAAACACCCCGGCTGCCCGCCGCGCCCGCCCCTGGCTCCCCATAAAAGGATTGAACCCGTGCAGAATCCCCGAAATCTCCTCCGCCTGCCTCAGCAATCCCTCAACCAACCCCCTCCTCTCTCTCCTCGGCACACCTTCCCGCAAATCACACCCCAGCAAATGCCGCGTCCATGCCAACGCTTCGTGCGCTCCCTCTACCCGCTCAAACCACTCCTCCCGCCCAAACCGCTCCTCTCCCTCCCCCATCTCCACCGACACCCGCAACGGCACTGTCTCCCGCCGTTCCTCCCTTTCTACCTGCCGAACCCGCTCCACCAGAAACTCCGCCTTCAACTCCCCCCAGTCTCTGTTGAGCAACCTCTCCGTCGCCTGCTTCCACCGACCGACCAGTTCCCCTACCTTCTCCAAACTCCTCGGAAACTCCCGCATCCGGTACCTCGGAAACTGCCAGCCCCCTTCCACCCGCTCCAGCACGTACCGCCCATCCTGTACCCGCGCTGCCCATTCCTCCAACTCCTCTCCTCCCTCAAATCGCGGCGGACGCCGCTCCCCCTCCGCAAGATACTGCCGCTCGTAGTCCGGTTCCACCAAACCCCGCAACTTTGCCCGCAACTGCCGCAATGTCTCGTAATACTTCCGCCGTTCCCCAAAATCCTTCCCCCAATACCCTGTCCGCACCAGAACCATGGGAATCCCACGGTTGTTCACCAACAGTCCCTGCAGGTCATGCTGGAGTTCCTCCAGCATGATCGCCTTCGCCGCCATCTCGACGATCTCCGCCCGCACCGGCACGCTCCGCTCCCCCGTCCCCACATCCGGCACGTCCACGTAGAACCAGTTGGCCGTCACCTGTGGGAAATCGTCCCTCACCTTCAATGTGAACGCCGCGTCGGCTGCAATCCCAAAGAAGGTATTCAGCGCCGTCCGCTCCGGATTGACCGAACGGTAGGTCAACTGGCCGATCCGAATGAAGTTGAGGAAGATCGGCGTGTTCTCCCCTCCCGGCTGCGTGCTCAGAAAATGCGCCAGGTAGGCCGCCACGAAGCGATGGACTCCCTCGCCGGTCCCTCCCGCCGTCGAGGCGACGATCCATACCTTCAGAGGGTTCTCCTGCCCCAGGCCCAGCCCGGCCGTCATCCTCTGGAACACCTGACGAAGCGCGTGCCGGTTGCTCCTGTGCCGAATGGTGGCCCCACCGACCGCCGGCGTCTGGGCCAGCCCCCACTCCAGCGCGGTAGCCGTCGAAGAATGGTCGTTCATGAATTTCGTGTGCTCGATATCCTCCTTTTCATAGATGCCCTCTTGCACATATTCAGGGGCCTCTTTGTCTTCAGGCAGCGTCCCCGTCTCTCGGATGCGCCTCAGCGCCTCCTGAAACACCAGGGCCGTGGTGCCGATATTCTGGTCAAGATCAACGGCGAAGGAACGGGGGTCCCGGGCTTGCCAGTTTTTCACCACGTTCTCTTTACTCGCGTCGATCTGAAGTTCCCCGTCCACGTCTAGCACCTTGCGCTGGCCGAGCAGGTTGACTCCGCTGCCGCCGCAAGCGATCAGAAATCGAACGGTCATCGTAAGTTCCTCCTTTCAGGTGAGAATAGATCTATTCCGATCTCGAATCCAAGGGGGGCGGCTGGCCGCCGGCTCCTCCCGTAGAGGGCAATATATACGCTGCGCGTGCCTGGACTCGTGGACAGGCCGTTTCCTTTTCGCCAGAGTCCAGTAAGAAAACAAGAGCGAGATGTCTGAAATCCATATAAACCTCCAGCCAGTAATTTGACTAATTGAACTCGACGTTGATCCGACGAGGGTTTGTGAGACTATTCGTGATCATTGGGTTTACCCATTTGGCCACTCGCCCGCTCCCTAAACCATTCATCAATCAACTTCTTCTTGAACCTCCACGCCCGTCCCACCTTCACTGCTGGGATCTCGCCGGCCTGCGCCAGTTTATATATCGTGGCCTCGGCCAGCCGAAGGTACTGAGCGACCTCCTCCGTAGTCATAATCTCGCTCTTCGCCACTTCCATCCTAACACCTCCATGTCCCACCTTTTCGATCCACCGCCGCGACGGGAAGCATCTCAGTACTATCAACCGATGTTCTTGTGCACCGGGTACCATCTCCCTCTCTAATCATAATGATGCAAAACTACGCCTGATTCTTTCACAACAAAAGAGATTTGAGCTATTCTGACCTGTTCTCTACGAAGTTGACACATTCTATCATACACTATGCTGTTTGTCTGTAGGGAAAGTTTGACAATCCGTGTAAGGAAACCTGGTATAGAGAATAAGCTAGCACAAAAGGAGAGCATGAGGTATCCTTCTGTACAAATCCCAATACAAAGGAGAATCCTCATGTCCAACAGAGCTTTGGGGTAGTTTAAGAACTCACGGCGGCTAGCCTGCTGCGTGCCTCCAGGTTCATAGCGATCCGGGGCGCAGCGAGTTGACGTCACCGTACTCAGGCCGAGGGCCTAATCAAGCCTTCGGCGGGCACCTTTACATCACGACGGTCTACACTCGTCAGTCAGCGGTGGATGAGATCGTTGGTCAGCGAGCTCTGCAGGCACGGGTGATGAGCCGCCAGCTGCGCTAACGGTCGAGAAGCGAGACACAATTTGAGTCAAGCAAGTGCCGTCATTGCATTCAGGTCTCGTCGTAGAGCAGTCGGATCAGCCAGCACTTCATTCGCTGCTGTTGGGGAGTCGAAGGTGGCGGTTCGACCAAACGCTCTTGGCCAGCAGGAAGACACTGCAGCAGGTTGGTCACGTCGAGGATGAAGTCCACCACCTTGCGGAGCAGCAGGCCGAGCAGGCTCAGATGAGCTCGGGCGAAGAAGGCTTTCGTAAAATTGACATTCTTCCCCACATCGTGTACAATATGACCAGGGTCATCTTTACCCTGTGGTCATAAATGATGAATAAGACTCTTTCACGACGCGAACGCAAGAAACAGGAGACCCATCAGCGGCTGATGGAGGTCGCGCTGCGGCTGTTCCGCGAGCGCGGGTACGACGCTACCACCGTCGGGGAAATCACCGAAGGGGCTGACGTCGCCAAGGGCACCTTCTTCAACTATTTCGAGACTAAGGATGCGATTCTGCCCGCCCTGGCCGGGTGGCGGCTGCAGCAATTGGAGGAGGTGCTGCTGCCCGAGCACGGCGCGCCCCCCAGTCCCGTCGCGCGCATCAAACTGGCGCTGCGCCTGGTAGCCGAGGACCCGCTATCTGATCCTGTCCTGACATGGCGACTCTTCGCAGCCGGGATGCACTATCGGGGTATCCGCCCTGTGCACGCGCTCATGAACCTGCTATCCGAGCAGGTGCGCCAGGCCCAGGCCGCTGGCGAGATCCGCGCCGACCTGGACCCCGTCTACGTGGGGGGCGTGCTCCGCGCCCTGTTCTTCCAACAGATGATAATGTGGCACTGCGGCCACCGCCCCGCCCCCCTCCCGGAACTCCTCGATGCTGTGGTGGACCTGCTGCTGGAGGGCGTGGCAGATCCGCAGTGGAGGCCTGCTACGTGAAATCACTGCTCCGTGCGTTACAGTTTCTCAAGCCATACTGGCATTGGGCCGTCGGGACGCTCGCGGCGATGGTTATCGTCACCGTCTCGGGGCTGGTCGTCCCGCGCCTGACTCA
>Ga0315541_1001237_pt1 | contig 24424 bp, 20 predicted proteins | sample SalMarSW160190MG_FD_203095 | JGI IMG/M metagenome (GOLD analysis project Ga0315541, IMG submission 203095) | Salt marsh sediment microbial communities from the Plum Island Ecosystem LTER, Massachusetts, United States - Salt Marsh Sediment SW1601-190 ...
AATGGACTTTTGTGTTATAGATAACCATGCCAAATACAAACGCACCAGCCTTATGCTATAATTCACGCTAAGGAAAATAGTAGTGGCCAAATTGACAGCTAAAGAAAAAAAGGTATTGCTCGAGTCAGCTAAGAAAATCCGTACCTACAAGCTTATGCAGGCCAAGGGTTATAAAAGGCTGATAAATAAAGCTACGGATGAAAGGATCAAGCAGCTCCTGGCAGAAATCAGTGCCAATGAGCTTAGCGATGCCGAATCCTGGTCACAAAGAATCGAGCAGCTGTCAGGCGGCGATAGGAAATCTGGCAAAGTCTCTTTTTTAAGTCAAAAGGTTGGCTTAATGATGAGCGTTCTTGGTACTAGGGGTTTCTTGGAGTGGGTTATCATTGCCGAGGACGAGAGTGTTGAAGACTTTGCTATCCAGTCAGCGAATATTGGTGACCTAACCACCTCGGAGGAATGGACCAGAATAGCATCCGATGAGCGACTGCATATAGAGAGAATGAAAAAAGAGGTCATGGGTATGGAAGGCTGGGAGATGGGAGGTGGTGGCGGAGTAAGAGATGTCATCTTTGGGGCCAATGACGGTCTGGTTTCAATATTGGCACTTGTCGCTGGAGTTTATGGTGCAATTACTGAGAGTCATCCTATTCTTATTGCTGGTATCGCCGGGGCAGTTGCCGGGGCAGTATCTATGGGGGCTGGCTCCTATCTGTCAGCTAAGTCAGAAAAAGAGGTAACAGAGAAGGAGAGCGATAGAAAAGGGATTAAGAGAAAGGGTACTCCCGAAGAGGAGAAGGAGAAACTGGTCAGGTTCTACCAGGCGAGGGGATTTAAGAGGCGAGATGCAGAGGCTGTTGCGGACAGAGTAGCTCTACAAGTGGAATCAAGGGAGTCCTATACCATCGGAGAGGAGATCGGGCTAACCTCGGAAGAATCATGGCCTCCGGTCAAAGCGGCTCTTTTTACCGGGCTATCATTCGCGGTTGTATCGCTTATTCCCGTCCTGCCTTTTGTCTTTATGGAGGTAAACCCGGCTGTGATAACAGCAGCAGTCGCCAGCATAGCCTGTCTTTTCGGTGTTGGAGCCAGTAAAGCCATCTTTACCAGAAAGAGCTGGATTAAGAGCGGGGTTGAGATGATGGCTATCGGGGCCTTAGCCTCAATGGTAACTTACGCTATAGGGCTGGCAATCCCGGTATAGTTTGAATTAATAACTATATAATCTCCCACTCGCAGTAAGGATCTTCTGCAACAATACACTTCACTTCCCTGACATGCTGGTTCTTGGTTGCTGAGAAGATGCCATTTAGGAAACCGGTGGTAAAATAGCATGAAGGCTCTTTTATATGCGTGTATAATTTGGTTCTAATACTTTCACAGTTCTCCCTTATTCTAATCGTCTCACCCAAGGTGACCTTACCTACCTTGCAGTAGTTCATAAAGTCGATAACTCGCTTTATTGCTTCGTCCTCGCTTAAGCCTGCCTCCAGTAGACGCTCGCCGAGTTCCTTGCCCGACCTGGCGCCCCCCATTCTTTGTGCCATTGTGTATCTTTCCCCGGCCAGGTGGGGAAAACCCATGCCATGCATAACTACATGGAGGTGAACATCACTCCCCAACTTCGGCCTCTCCACGAGAGGTTTCTCATTAAGCAGGAATCCCATGAGATGTTCCATCAACCGCTCGTGTATTCTTTCGACAACCGGACTATCTTTTTCTAAAGAGTTCTTCAACTCACCGATTTTATCTGGTATAAATTTGAACTCGCAGTAAGGGTCTCCCAACCCGATACACTTTGTCTCAATGGCGTTCCAGTCCCTCCTGTCTTTCTCCACCATATTCAGGTTGCCGGCGAGCATGGGCGGGATATGCGAAGCTATTGGAGCGCCCATGTTCTCAAATCCAACGCAGTCGGAGTTCTCGTATATTCTAAAGTAGTGTTCATCAGGCTTAGATATATCTTCAAGATATTCCAATATGCCGCTGCGTTCCTTATCTAGGTTTCCGAATAAAGGAAGTTTCCACAACTTTTTCATATCTTTTACTGTACTAATAGTCTTGGGCAGTAGTCCTATGTCTTGTAAAGAAGTTAACATCTTGTACCGAAGTCTCATGCTCCATGGCGCTACCTTTATTATCTCTCTTCCCGAGCTACCTTCGTATTTGTTCATCTCATATATCATTTTGGGGAAACCTTTGGGGTCCCAGAGCATGCCGCTCCAGTGGGCGAGGTTTGACCAGAACAGATTGACCAAGTCTCCGGTCTCCATTCTCAGGGATGTTTTACCTTTATTAAACGATTTAAAAAACTGTGCTAAGACAGCTCTGTCGTAATCTATCCCTGCCTTAAATACAACTTCTTTAGATTCAATAGGGACTTCAATTCTTGTCGGCCTTACCTTTGGGTGCTTCACCACGTTCAAAGTCCTTGAGCTCTCTTTTATCTCCATTCTGAGAATGCCATCGGCGACGCTCATCATGGCTCCTAGGTCTTCCGTCTTGCCACAGCCTTCATCCATCAAGGCCAGTACCGAGTTCCCCTCAGAAGCGAACTTCGCCAGGCAGAGCCTCATAAATCTGAACACTTCTTCCTTGTTAAAAAGATAGGGTGATGTCAGGGAATCAAAAGAGAGAAGAATATCCCGTCTGCCAATTCTCTCCTGTAGCTTGGCGATAGCCATACTGATACTGTTCAGATCTTCGCAGTTGGCGCCTACCGTATCCGGCCGCTCCGGGGTTGTGGCTCCCACAGTTTCACCGAAAGCATCGACGAAACTGAGCGCGTTAGGCGGGAGCTCCCCCAACCCTTTTTCTCTGAGAAGACCTACGACCTCAGCGGGGCCGTGCTCAGTAGTTACGTAAACAACCGGCTTTTCCATAGCCAGGCCATTGAGTACCACCTGATGGCAGAAGGTGGATTTCCCGGCTCCCGGAGGCCCTGACAGCAGAATTAAGCTCTCCTTCGGTACCTCCTGTATCGCGGCTAGGGACATCACTAGCCTCCTTACTTGAACACGGTTAGGGTAGGATATACCTCTATACCGCTATTGGTAATATTATACGGGCGCGGCTGAGTATCAACCTCCAGACCACGCATTTTCTCTACTTGGAACATCCTTGTTAACCTATCGTCTTTCATAACTGTTCGCAGCAGGATAACCCCTTGAGCCAGATATTCCTCAAATTGATGCTCTCTTTCCAAGCCCGTACCCCTTAGTTCGGAGATCAATAGATTGGTGCAGCCATTTCTTCTAAAATCAGCTATTAAATCTCTCATAGCATAAATACGCTCAACATCGTCCGGATATTGGAGGGTGAACATGGTAATGGGGTCAATTACCACCCTCTTAGCCTGAACCTCATCTACGCCTTCCCTGATGGCCTCCAACAATTTAATAAGCTTGAACTCCTTCATGCCCAATTGAATAAGGCCGGCCTTTTCTGAGGATGCCACGCGGACTGGAGAGACATTGATGAAGGCAAGCTTCTTCTCCTGTACAAGCTTACCGATGTCCCACCCGAACTTCGACATGTTCTTTTTCACATCCTCAGGGTCTTCATCTAGAGATATATAGATACCGGGTTCGTTGTATTCCATAGCGCCTTCATATAGAAACTGGATGGCGAATGTGGTTTTCCCGCTACCAGGTCCCCCGGCAATCAAAATGCTATGACCCCTGGGTATCCCTTTCTCCCCAAGAATCTTATCTGCACCAAGAATACCTGTTGGAACATAATCATCCATCATGCCCACCCCTTAAGTTATTTTTGAGCTCATGTGAGTTTGGTTAATTATAAATCCACAGAGAGAAGATAACAATACATCAACTGACGAAGTGGGGAAATAGCAGCAAATCATCGTTGAGAGGACACAAACCGCTAGATAGTGTGATGAGGGCTGTGGGCTGATGCCAACAGCCGAAGGCCCACCCCCTTGACTTAAGGCCACAACTTTATGACTTTGCGCAGAAGAGACGGTGGTAAGGTATGGTGTATAATGGAGAATGTCTCTTTCCAGCTTTATAGAACCGGAGTCGTTGTGTTGAAACAATTCAGTTCAAAGTTCTTGGGATACTCCTACGTGGCTGCGGCAGCTATTATCTGGGGTTCTAATGGTGTAATTGTAAACTGGGTCCCCTACAACGCGTACGCTATCGCTTTCTTTAGGGTCTTATTTGCTAGCCTCACCCTCCTGCCTGTAGTTCTTTTGACTCGAAAACCTGAAGTGATGAGTGCTGCTAGATCCTGGAAGATTATGCTGAGTTTAGGCTTCCTGCTCGCCTTGGGCTGGGCGTTGCTTTTCCACTCGATGAAGCTCATCGCGATCGCCAACGCTGTCTTGCTAAACTACACGGCACCCATATTTGTAGCTTTACTTGCTCCCCTATTTCTTAAGGAGAAACTTGAGAAATCTACCCTGCTTGCATTAGCCGTATCCGTGGCAGGAATAGTGTTTATTTCATATCAGCAAAACCTTCAGATTAGCGACCTTAATAGCCTTAACCTATTGGGAGTAATTTTTGGGCTACTTGCCGGCCTCGCCTATGCAGGATTCATCATCGTGTCTAAGAGGGCTTTATCCAGCTTCTCAAGTCAGGTCGTAGCATTTTACTCTTATTCTGTAGCTTCAATTTTCCTCTTTCCCTTCGTGATAAGCACTGATTTTTCTCCAGATTTGGCTTCATGGATACTTCTGCTGGTTTTGGGCGTCTTCAACACAGGATTTGCCGTTACACTCTATCTCAAAGGCCTTGGAATGGTAAAGGCTCAGAAGGCAGTAGTTTTCACTTATTTGGAGCCCGCCAGCGCTGTAGTTTTCGGCTTTCTCTTTCTAGCCCAGCCACCCACCCCGCTCATGCTTGTCGGAGGTTTTCTAATTCTCATCGCTGGATATATTGTAGCCTCAAGATGACTTCGTCTTGTCAGTAATGATAATGAGAAGAAGCAATATGACTAGCACACCAGCCGTAAATGAATTTCTGAGAAAATGTAGGCCCGGGCATAGCTGGCCTCACGCTTAACAATCTGAGTGATTGTTTAACGTAGCAAGGTTGAACATCTTTGAAACCAAAAGTCAAGAAAAAATATTTCCCCGCTACCCAGGAAATCAATTTTTCTTGACGACTGGGTATCCCGAATAACCATGAGGTTTAGACCACCTCCGTCATGAAGTTCAATGTCCTTGAACTCTTCCTTTACCATGTTCGTGACCAATATCTTTTTCCTTTGAGCTAAGCTGGTTACCCACACATCTTTTTGAGACTCGCGGCCTATGAAAAATTGTGGGGCTTGTATAGGGGAGGCATACTCAAAACAGAGGGTCTCCAGCGACCATTGTTCAACCGATACTCTCCCCTCCCTGGCATCAGTCACTGTCAAAGTTCAAACTCATTGACCTCAAGACAGTGGCCAGCCTAGCCCTGTTTGTAAGCCGCTTTTTCTCTTATTTCCGGACTGTACTTTTCTCCTCTTCTCCACATGGCCCACATGGTGGCCAGCATATCCCTGGCGATCGTTAATTTGGCTCGGTGTGGTGCAATCCCATGTAATAATGTCATATCTAAATATTTCCGCCGGAAAGGATTGTCTTTGGCCTGAATAGTTGCTTCGGCGGCTTGTTTCAGGGTATATTTTAAGAGACGATTGTAATCTGTGCTTAGTTTTTCGGAGTAGGTCTTGCCACCAGAGGACCTTGTCATTATACCCAGCCCGGCATACATCCAGACCTTCCTTTTATTGGCAAAACGATACGGGTTTTCCAGAATAGCGGAGACTGTCGCCGCATGAATAAAGCCAATCCCGGGAATATCTTTAAACAGCTTTATTTCGAGATACTGTTTGGCCTGGGCTCTGGCAGCTGCCAGAAGCTCCTTTTCGGTTTGCTCGGATTGTTTCAGTTGACGCCAGAGGCCATCCAGAATCAGCAGCAGGGTTGCCTCCTGGGGTAATTTCCCTTTCCATTCTTCACGGTAGGTCTTTGAATAAACGGTAGCCCCAGCACACCGGATACCATTCTGTCTGAACTTGGCTTTGATTTTGTTCTTGATACGAGTGGTGCTTATGACAGTATCATGATAGGCTATCATTAACTCCCTGAACCGTCTCCGCTGGCCAACCGGGTGATGAATCTCTTTGATATAACCACCTCGGGCTAATTGGGCCAGCTTTAGAGCATCAATTGAATCATCCTTTTGCCCGGAAGAGCCTATCCAATGGTTTTTCTTGGCATCGGTAATCACAAGCTTCTCTCTAAAGCGAACGCAGGTTTCCAGTGCCCAGGCGGCCAGTGTGCCCTCCTCCATGAAGATTGCCCGTGGTGGAGGCACCGCTTTCACAAATTCCATGAAGCCGTTAACGCTGGTGGCGACCCTATGGGCTTTGACTAACCGACCGGCTTCATTTACCACGGCAAAATCCAGGGTGGAGATATGGCAGTCCATTCCAATATAATGCATTCGGGTATCTCCTTTCTAAGATCGGGTATAGCTTTATCATATCTTAGCTTAGGGATACCCATGGTTTCATTTTCTCAAAACCGAGAATTGTTGGGTAACAATTTAAGCAAATGTTGCCTAAGTTAACCAATACGCAACATTTTTACCTTTTCAACCCATTATTGTCTAGCAAGCTAAACTGGTAAATAATCTCAACATTTGTTATCATTTACCAAAACATACAATACGACTGATTTTTAATAATTAGGTAGTAACGTTTATACTGATGAAGCCAAAATACATAAAATCACCAAAAGACCTGGTCACCCCTATCGACGTAACGCAAAATGGTTTTCTTCAACAAGCGCTCCGAAAGACCACAGAGGCAAGTCCTTATATTGATTCAGCAAGACAGCTTCTCAGTAATTTGCAGTTAGCTTCAAAACCTCAAGACTTGATTGAGATTGGTGAAATCCGTAGTGAACTTGTTACAGCTGCTGGTTTTTCAGATAAAGCTACATACTATTTTTCACCTTCAGAACTTAAAAATGCCCTTTTAGAAGTGCTGCAAGAGATAGAGAATAAAACTGGTCTTGATTGGCGAGCTGAAATTGTATATAGATTCTTATTAACTAGAGGCGACACTCTTGGCGGGGCCATGCGTAACATTTTGGGTGCAGAGGCTAAGGCAAAGTTTATTAAAGCTGTTGAATTAGCATTGCATGAAAAAGCTATCCCGTATACTGTTGGGCGCTCTAAATCCAATGAAGAAAAGGTGCAAACGATATCATGGCCTGAGAGAATTCTACTATTTGATAAGAAACCCAAGCTGGTTGGGAAAAACGTTGATGTTATATTATTACAAACGATAGGTGAAAATAGCTCAATCAATACTCTGATGAATCAAGCAGAACGCTACTTAGTATGTGGAGAGATTAAAGGAGGTATTGATCCTGCCGGAGCCGACGAACACTGGAAAACGGCATCTGGCGCCTTGGCTCGAATACGAGAGAAATTCCCATCACAAGGACCAGGGTTATTCTTTGTCGGGGCAGCTATTGAAAATTCAATGGCCGATGAGATCTTTTCTCAACTCAATTCAGGTTTATTGGAGTATGCTGCTAATCTTAACGTGTCTGAGCAATTATCAGATTTAGTAACCTGGCTAGTATCATTTTGACGACGCCAAACATAGACACACTTTCGTAATTCTTCTCGACCATGTATTTTCATTTGCTGACTGCTATTGCCCTTACCAACCGGTAGAACCCAAATTACCTCAATGTCAAAACCAGCTCGCTGAGCAATATCGGATAATATTAAATCAACCGGTATGTTCACACCTTGATATTTCACATTGTCATTTACCATGATAAAACGAGCCCCAGGCTTCAATAATCTGGCGCATTCGAAGATAACAATAGCTAGTTCCTTGAAGTAATTACGTACCATGCGCGGTATGCCATTATTATTCAATGTTCCTTCATTTTTACATTGGTCAAGATACTTAAGTACTTTGCTGAGTAATTCTTGAGACTCAAAGGCAGCAACGGCTTTATCTAAGCGGGTTTGTTCAATCCTATTACCTAAGTCTTCCTTAGCACGATTTTCTACCGTGCAACTTATCATAGCTTGACGAAGATCACGTATCCTGTTTTCATCAATTCCCAGCATAGCTAATTCAAGAGCATAAGTTCTTGTATAATCATAACGATTGCAGTATGGCGGTGATGTAATAAGTCCATCGAAAGTTCCGGCTTTCAGTTTTGGCAGTATATCAAAACATGACCCTACAAAGAGTTCGATATTCCCATTTTGCCTTGTCTCTATAATCTCCGGAAGTTCTAGCTGATCTCCCTTGATATCACCTATAATTTGATCCAGCTTTTCACATATAGCAAGTGTAAAAGGTTTTATGGTTCCCTTATTAAAAGGCTTTTTACCTACTCTTCTCCCTGAACGATAGTCCCATCGTAAATATTGGCCATCTTTTCTTGTATAACTTATATCCTCAAGCACACATGAGGCAGCAAAGAATAGGATTCGCTTGAGACAATTGTCTTGTATATGCCTAATTTCAAACAAATAACGACCCAGCTCAATTTCTGTCTCTAGAGGGAATGAGCCTTTCGTTATCCGAATATGAGGAAAACTCAGTTTTTCCCCAGGTTTGCTCCATATCTGACTTTCTCTAAACTGTCGTATATGATCAGCAATTTCGTTAGCATCAGCTGATCGAATTAGGCGTCTTACTTCTATAATTTCTGCACTGCTCGGCAGTAATTCAATGCCTACTGAATCGATTTCTAAATCACTTGCCGTAAAAAGAGCGGCACCAGAACCAGCAAACGGATCTAAAATACACCCAGAGGTCAGATCGATTTTTCTTAATAAATAACGTACGAGATCTGATGAAAATCCTTCTTTGTATTTACACCATCTATGCCCATTCTTATTTTTATTAGCTTGGAAACTTACCAAAGTGCGATCAAGATCATGGTTTACATCAAGTTTTCCAGCATACTGCTTATGTAGGTGATCAGCAGATTGCCTTATTCCCTCAAGGATTCCCATATTATCATTAAACATCTTTGTTACTCACCACTGAATTTGGTGTTATGCGTTCAAATATGAACAATAGTTCATTTCGGTTATAGAGTCTATAGTTATTCACAGGATGACGTATTGCCTTGACTTTCCCTGTACGATCCCAGTTTCTTATTGTCGAAGGCGATACTCCAATCAATTCTGCTGCTTCTTTTACCGTCAAAAAGAACCCCATATTTGGCATCGTCCAAAACCCCTTATAACCTTATAAAAGGTTAGCACACATTATCAAACATTGCAAGCTTACAAATATGACACACTACGTCATTTTGTTCAATGATGAATAGTCTCCATGCCAGTTACCAGAAGCCTGTGCCATAAAGATTATGAGCGAGCTTGATCGAGCTGCTCCAAGAACATATCCTCGTTAGTCGGGGATATTACTATGTTCAGCCCCTTCTTACGGACTATTTCGACTACATGCCGGGTTGATGTGGCGAAACGAATACCCCAGTAAACAAGGGCTTTTCTACCTGAAGCTGACCTGGCGTCGGCAATATTAGAAAAGGGAATCCTTATGGCAAAAGGGCCGCCCAAGACTATTACTAACTTGTCTTCGAATATTTGAAATCGCTGCGGCAAAATAGCTTTGAATAGCAAAGCGTCGAAGACAGTTAATCCAAACATGATTAGAGCGGCTTCTAATTCTTCACGAATAAGGATTATTCCGATGACGAAGGTTGCCGCCAGGATACCAGCCAGGATGATCTTCAACGAGCGATCATATATTGGTGTGTCTTCATATACCAGGGCACTCATGTCAGTTTATTTGTATTCCAGCTTCTCCTTACTTGTTAGGCAATTATACCGTAATCAGAGATCATACAATAAATCAAACCACGACAGGGGAATGTGAGGTCACAAAATAAGCCTATGTTGTTTAGTCTGAGAGGTTAGACGAATGCCTGTATTATAGAATAATAATCAATTTTTACGTTTACGAGATAATGCAAATATCAGGACGAGAACCAGAATAACAGCTAGGCTAATACCTATATACAGGATAACAGGTTTTTTAAACCAGTTCGATGGTGTTGATATAGGTGATATTGCTGTAGAACCAGTCTGCGTTTCTGTTTTTATGGCTAATTCACTCAATGCAAAACCACTGTTTTTACCATCGATCATATTACCTGACGTATCTGTTAAGATCATTTCTATATAGTAATTACCTGCTGGTGTCCCAGTGCTGTTCCATTCGGCACTAAACGAAGAATTACCAACAACGTTTTTAAGCTGCCTTATTGGTAGGCTATCTACAAAGTCTCCTGAGCCATACAGCCGAATTATAATATCCAGATATAATTCCTGCTCAGTTCCGTCATTTGCTATTTCGGCATTGATATCAATTATTTCTCCACACTGATAGGTGGGTTTACTGGTATTAACACTGAGGATCTCAATATCAGACAGTATATAATCCACGACGAAGGAATAATGACAATAAAATAAAAGCTCCTTTATCTCGGGATTATATTTTATAGGATATACTATTATATCTAAGATCTTACTGCCATCAGGATTTTGAGTTAAATTCCATTCAAAGTCTATATCAGGATACCAGCCTGTTTTAGGTTCTATTGATTTTGTTATGGTCCATTGCTGTATGACTATCGGCAAGTTCAATCCCGTATTACTTTCGGGTTCTGACTTCCCCTGAAGCCTGACATCCTGAATACGGTAGCTTTCTTCATAATCAATGGAATATAGGTAAAAGGGAATCCTCGGGCGCCCTTCCTCTTCTAGAACAATACCACCCCCGGGAATATCGATATAGTCATAGCCATCTGTTTGATTGATACTATATTCGGGTACTTCAAATTCAACGTACAAGCTGGAAGCGGCTGATACGGGCACATTAAGAGAAAGGCTGAAGATTAAAATCGAGACAACGGCATGTATTATTCTAAACATACAATTACCATGCTCCGAATTTAGGGTCGCCATACAGGTTCATTTCATATATATCCCAGCTACGCCTGGAAAAACTGGTCCTTACCAGGGTAGCCTTCAGGTTCTTCAGTGCCTCTGCAGGGTAAACGTACGGGCTATTCCAGTAGTTCCTGAAGAAGGCTAAGGGCATTTCCTGGCATGCGCCAAGTCCCTGTACCTCTACATTGCCGATATAGATTCCAGCTCCGTATCTTAAAAAAGCCCGGGCTATACTTCGCCCCGCTTGTCTGTCGTAAGCTCCGGTCAAACAGGAGGCTGCAAATACAACAGGGCAGGTGTTTCCGAAATCGATTGGAATGATAGAGGAATCGGCATCACCACCGATATACATATCAGTACTGCCGCAGCTGCCTAATTTATCTTCTATTACAAATCCCCAAACATCAGGGCCGCCGTGCCCAAACCAGTATATAATATTTTTCCCTATAGCACTGGCTTTGACCGACTCTCCGCGGGCATCACCTGCATCGCAGATAGTATCGTAGATAGTATAATCACCTGTTAATCCGCTGTTATAATGGAGCTCAAGAGCTTCTTCAACCGTCATTAAAGTCCTAAGAAATTCTAAATCAGTCGGAGGGTGGGTGCCGGTGCAAGGAGTACCATCGTATAGAATATGCCCCGGTTCTTCAATACAGGTATAGTCCCCTCGAAGTACTAGGGCTTCACGCAATAGTTCTATTTCGTAGGTATAATATTCACCAAGGATATATTCGGCATCCAGACCCTGGTTCTCCAGTATACTTCCTATCATTAAAGTATAATTGGCAAAATCCTCACCGAATTCGGGACCGCTAACCAGCAATGCCCCTCCACTATCACGGCTGAAGCTCAATAATCCAGTATTGTATCCAAGACTGGTTCGTATGGGAATAATCATATCTTCTGCATTTTTCCCGATAATCCTTCCAACGGTGAGTTCGGGGATATGATCATCTCCGTAAGTATCCGCGTAGGGATAATCGGTATCGCGGACCACGCCGTCAGGGTCCACCTGATGCAAGCCGGGGATATCAAATGCGGGGATAACATCCTTTTCTCCGATAATCAGTAAAAATCCTGCGCCTTCTGCCCAATTCGGGCATAATCTCCGTGCCCAGGTGCTTCTACTGCGGATAACGTCTTTAACGCACCATCCGCCTTCTGCCACGCGGGATGAAGACACAAATCCAAATACAGCCCTGTTATATTGGGCGAGTCGCGCCGCAGCAGCAAGCAGATTATTCACTTCGTCCGTATCGTAATTGTCAAATAAATTTGTTGGGCATGTTAGCATCAAGTAATCTGATTCAGCAAATGCAGCACTTCGTTCATCTGAATCATGCCAACCGATATAATAATCGGTGATGTATGTAGCATCGGTAAAAACGACCTCATGCCTGTAATTCAAGGTTAGTTTAGAACCGATACAATAAAAAGAACCAAGGAATGTGTCTGTTTGTCGCGGGTCCACCAGAATGGGAACTACATAATATCTTACGGTTACAGTATCATCCGGTTCAATGCTGGATATGGTAAAATTCATAGTACTTTTCCAGTATATATCAGGGTCGTTTGACACATTACTGTTAGTAACCCGACCGGTATACTTGGTGCCTACTTCCTGTATATAAATACCCTCAGCGCACTGGTAACCGTGGCTGATATCCAATACCTGAACATTCTCTGCGGCGACTTCACCGCTGTTATGCAGATTCAGCATTACTTGGAAATAATTATTTATCCGGGTGACTTCTCTGGTAACAGTGACTGACGGTGGTTCCAATGACATGAATCTCACACTGTCCGATCCCCAGTTACCGTACTCGTCTTCAACGCTTACTTCAAGGATATGTTCACCGTACGTCAATTCAACGTCAGGGTAAGAAACCCAGTTGGTTTTTGGCAGAGTTACGGGATTGGTGTAAATATTTTCAGAAAAAACTACTCCATCCAGCTCTAAATATATTGATTTCCATTTAAAGCCGTAATCGTTAGTGACTTGATAACGAATGTCCAGTACCATAAACAAACCGGCATCTTCTTCGGGGGATAATATCTCTACGTGCATCGGGGATAGCTGCTCCGAGTATTGCCTTTGTAGATCACCATTCCTAATCTCTTCAGAATAATTACCAGAAGTATCGTAGGCTCTAGCTCCGAATTCATTAATCCCTTCTTCAAGCGTAGATGTATCACATGACCATTCAAATGGGGCGGAGTAATCAGTAAAATAAGACACTCCGTTTAAGAAAAATACCACCCTGTCAATAATGTCATCATCGGATGTATCAGCTATTATAAGAGCATGCCCTGCCAGGCGTTCGGGGAGATTAAGTGACAGATCAGGTTTTTGTTTATCGGAAGCTGTGGCTGTAGTAAAGCGAAAGGTTTTACTGTTTACAGTGGTACCCATAGCGTCTGTGGAAAAAACTACAAAACTATAACTGGTTCCTGCCTCCAAACTTGTTACAGTGATAGAGTGCGTGGTTACTAAATCATTCCTTTCTAACTGATAACGCCCTTTCCCGGCTAAGATGTCATAGGTAACAATGCTATCTGCTTTTATGTTTGTTTCCCAGTAGATTACGACGGATTCATTTGTAATATTGCTCATAATAGGTCCTGAGATAATCTCCAGATCTGATAAAATTGGCCTAGTTGTTTTGATTACGGGGGTTAAAGCCTCCTCTCTGATATTGTTTTGCTCATCGGATTCAATAATGCTGTTGTCAGGGTCAACAACCACTTTGACTGTAATCTCACTGGTAATATCCCAACCAAGCAAGTAGGTAGATGCGCCTCCAGGAGTTTCTATCCCGCCGTCAATCACGCTAGAAGGATCAAGCAAAGAAAAAAATCCCTGCTTGACTCCATCGAAATAAACGTCAGCGCCAACTATCCAATCGGTGGGCAATGCAGCGTCACCCGCGTTTATTATTGTTATTATTAAATTATTATCGGGACTGCATTCAATCTTACCCACAATAAGATCTGGTAATTTAAATAACCATGTATCCTGCCAGCAGTTATTGTCTTCATTGCTTTCGACTATGCTCTGTCTCTGGTCAGCGCACACCTTAATAGTATGCTCAGTAGCTGTAGGCACCCACTGATAGTAAAAAGATCTATCTAGTTGTTCACCTGGGTTTAAAGGAGCAGTAATAAGGTCTTCAGCTACCTGTGTTCCATCGATAAACAAAGCATTCATGAAGCCGTTACTTCCCATAGCGCCCTGGAATTCAGCAACACCCTGACCGATATTCTTAACCGTATAGAAAATCTGGTTATCGGAAGTCCATGCCTCAGTAATTACTAAGTCGGGGAGGGCTGGAGGAGTAACTTCAATTCCGGCCTCAGCCCAAGCTGCCCAGTCCTGGCCGGAACTCTGGCCAGCGTCAACATAAAGGATAAAGCGCCCGGTTTTACCCTCTAACGAACTAAGACTCTGGGTCATGGTATCAAGCTTGCTATCATAGCTGGCCCCACAGGTGATCAGGGTCTGAGTGGTCTGTCCCTCTTCGAACTGGACTTTAAAGATAACGCCATCGCTTCCCGTAGCCTCTTTGAAAAAGCCCACGGTAATTTTAAGTTCGGCATTAGCGGGGACGGTCAGCTGGGGATATTTGCCCATTATCCAGCCGCCGCTTACCCACTGGGGATGCGTCTCCAGGGCTCTGTTCCGGGTGCTGTTGTCCTCAAGCTGCCAGCCATCCCGGAAGAGGGCAAAGCCGCGGTTATCACTATCGCTACCGGGGAAGGACAGACTGCCGGCGCCACTCATCCAGGAAGCGCTGGGGGCCTGGGCAATAAAGTCATAGAAGAGGCCATCCGCCGCCGAAGCGGTCTGGCTAATAATATTAAAGGGGAGACTGTCGCCTAAGAGGCATATTAGAAGGGTGATAACTGCCCAAACCGGCAGGAATTTTCGCCAGTTACGGTGCTTATGCAATTGCTTTATCTCTAACTATCTTTAGCCACCACTATAAAACAAAACAATCATAGCTAGCTACCCACCGATTGTCAATAATGAGCAGCGAGGTACTAATCTTAAGAATGTGCACAATTAAAACTTCAAGCATTTGCTTAGAAGGTATGGGGTCAATTTCCAAGAATTTTCACAGGTTTTGAGGCTAACTTAACCCGGAAACCAGAGCAAAATCAGCCGAAGCAGTTGGTCTTTTTCCCGGGCTATCCCCCCCCCCCTCTTTAAGTAGCACTTCCTGCATTCTTACTCTCTAAGATAATAAAGTCAAGAGTTTCTACGCTGAGTAATAGCCCGCCCAGAGTCCGGTGAAAAAGCGGCGGGCGTTGATGCCCAGTACCCGGGTATCATAGCCGCCTTCCTGGACAACCAGCGTTGGCAGGCGCAGTGAGCCAATCATCCTACCCACCACCTCAAAGTCATCAGCCTCAAGGCTCCAGCTGCCGGTGGGGTCTTCCCGGGCGGTGTCTAAGCCCAGGGGCACAATGAGGAACTGCGGGCGGAACCTGGTGATACGTTTCACTGCCTCGCTGAGAACCTGGTAGTACTTCTTGCCGTCAACCTTTTCGGGGAGGGGGATGTTGATATTAAAGCCCTTGCCGGCGCCGGCTCCCTTCTCGTCGGCAAAGCCGCTGAAGTAGGGGTAGGCGAAGCTGGGATGGCCGTGGATGGAGGTGGTGAGGACATCGGGGCGCTGGTAGAATATGTTCTGCGCGCCGTTGCCGTGGTGGTAGTCGATATCGAGGATGGCCACCCTGCCGTAGGCGCTTAAATACTGGGCGGCGATGGCTGCTGAGTTGAAATAGCAGAAGCCGCCGAAGGAACGGCGCTCGGCGTGGTGGCCGGGCGGGCGCACCAGGGCGTAGGCCAGACGGTAGCCCTCCAGTATTTGTTCTGCGGCGGTCAGGGCACAGTCCACCGCTCTCTTGGCGGCCAGAAAGGCGTTGCCGTTTATCGGGGTAAAGGTGTCTATACAGTAGTAGCCGGCCCGGACGGGCAGTTCCTTGGGGGGGCGGGCGATGTTGCGGATGGGAAAGACATAGGGGTAGATGGACTGCCCCGGGGCCAGACCGGCGCAGACCTTCTTGAAATAGTCGACGAACTGGCCGTCATGCACCGTCTTGATATAGCGTTCGGAGAAGTGGCGGGGGGCGATTTTATTAAACAGCCCCGTCTTATCCAGCTCCTTTAAGATAGTGTCTATCCTGACCGGAGATTCAACGTAGCCCAGCTCTTCTATATGGTGAATGAGGTGACGGTCGTTGATGACGAGCACGATTTGCTTGTCCACCGGTATTACCCGGCGGGGTGGGAGTGGTGCTTTTTTGATATACCTCGGCTCACGTAAGCGCACCGGGTCGTCCTGAAAAGACTTCACAACCATATCAACGTAGCTGGGGGGACATACCCCCTTATACTTGCGCTCCAGAACCGCCCGGACAATCTGGCGGGCAATGTCAAGGGGGAGCCCCTGGGCCTGCCCCAGGCCGTCGTAGACCAGATAGGGGGGATTATCGTCGCCCGGTTTGAGAGGGGTCTCGTATCTGGTATTTATGATGGGGCGGGCGCCATATCTTTCATAGAAGCGCAGGCGGGCTGCATTCTGCTTTAGGATGAGCGGGTCTTTACTTAAGTTAGGGTCATCGGGGAGGCACTCAAAGAAGAGCCCCACCGAATTCAGGTCGAGTGCTTCCTCCCGCACCCTTTCGTAGAGGGCACCGCCAATGCCGCCACCTGTCCTACGCTCGGCGGCGGAAATATAGTCCAGGTAGCAGAACTTCAGGGCGGGCTCATGAAAGAGCAGGGCAAAGCCGATAATGCGCCCTTTTGACCCCTCGGCGACAAAGAGAATAGAGCGGAAACGGTACTTTAATGGGTTGCGCAGTTGCTCTGGCAGCTTGGCGATGTCCCTCTGGGAGAGGAGGTGAAACTGGGTGCGCAGAATCTCCTGGACCTGAGCGATGGCCTCCTTATTGGCCGGGGTTATATCATCGTGGACGCGCCGGATTCGAAACATAGCTTAAGCCAACCGTTTCTGCAGAATAATTTTATCATCGCCTGGGGCGTAGAAATCGGGGAGGTGGGCAATAGCTTCGTAGCCATGCTTTGAGTAAAAGCGGCTGGTCTTTTCGTAGCTCACCTGGGAGGATGTTTCAATAATTATCAGCCGACCTTTGGCCTCTTTGATTTTATCTTCGGCATAAGCCAGCAAAACGCCTCCCACACCCTTCCCCTGCTCCCCGGCCGCCACCGCTATCCAGTACACATCCCAGGTGCCTTCGGTAAGTGGGGCGGGCCCGTAGCTGATATAGCCGGTAATTGCCGGGCCGTCTTGAGTAACCAGGGTGTTAAAGCCGGAGCCAGTCGGGTCGGCCAGATAGCTGCCAATGACCTCCTCGGCCACCACCACCTCAGCCGGTTTAAACTCAGGCAGGCCGCGAAGCAGCGCCATCAGGGCCGGCTTGTCCCTTTTTAGCATGGGGCGTATCCTGACCGTCATCTTTTTCTTTCTCCAGAGCCAGTTTCACAATCTTTTCAATAAATTGGGGGTAGGTCATGCCGGCGGTCTTGGCCTGGCGCACTGCCCCTGAGCCGGGGGAGATATCGGGGTTGGGGTTGGCCTCAATAACATTGAGCTGCCCTGCCTCGTCCAGCCGCATATCAACTCTAGCATAGCCGCGGCAGCCGAGCAAGCCAAAGACGGTAAGGGCGGTTTGAGCGATATTTTCTCTCTCTTTGTCTTCGATTTCAGCCGGGCAGACTACTTTAGTGCTCTGAAAATAGGGGCTATCGGTCTGCCACTTAGCGGCAAAGGTCAGCAGGCGGGGCACCCCCTTGAGTAATGAGTAATCTATCTCCGAAACGGGCAGGACGGTATCGCCGAGCACGGTAACGTTAAACTCGCGGCCTCCGATAAAATGTTCCACTAAAGCCTGCCCGCCGTAGTAGCGGCTGACCGCGGTCACCTGCTTCTCCAGTGAGGCGAAATCATTGACCACGTTCTGCGGGGAAAGGCCGTGGCTGGCGTCCTCGCGACGGGGCTTGACAATGCAGGGGTAGCTCAGCCGGAAGCTGGATAATGTCTCCGGCCGGAGTAATTGGAAATCGGGGGTGTTAATGCCAGAGTTCTTTAAAACCGCCTTAGTCTTGGCCTTATCCAGGGCCAATTTGAGCGCCCCGGCGGGACAGCCGGTAAAAGGCATCCTCAGTGATGATAAAATTTCGGCTATCTCGACCTCCGTCTCCGGATGGCCAGCAAAGCCCTCAAAGAGGTTGAAGACTAAATTGGCTTCCATGGCACTGAGTTTTCGCCTGGCAAGGTGGAGTGGCGGCGCCAGCGGCACCTTGACCACCCCGTAGCCCAGCTTAAGGAGGGCGTCATGCACCGCTTCCACGGCCTCAAGGACGCCGGTAACGGCGGCTTGCTCACCCCGCTCGTCATAGCGGCTTTTTTGGGGCTGGTTGTAGACGACGGCTACACGGCGACGCACGGCGAGTACCTTTTCAGTGCGGCCTCAAGGACAGCCTGTATCAGCCCCTGGTGCGTCCAGCCCAGTTTCCGGGCCATAATGACCAGGTCACTGTAGCTGCCCAGTCCCGGTAGTGGGTTTATCTCCAGAAAATAGGGCACCCCATCGGGGCTGACCCTGAAGTCGACGCGGGCGAAGTCGCGGCAGCCCAGAACCTTGAACACTTTAAGACTGGCCAGGGCGAGTCTTTCTTTAACTTCGTCGGCAAGCTGCGGGGGACATTCGTAGTCAACCAGGTTGAGGTAATCGCGCTTTACCTCCAGTGAGTAGATAAAGTGACCATCCCTTTTTCTGGGTACGATGCGCATCATGCCCGCCACCAGGGGCGGGGCATTGCCGATAACGCCCACGGTGACCTCGTCACCGGTAATAAACTGCTCCACCATCACCGGCTGGCGGTAAGCGCCTAAAAGGCGGCCGGCCTCCTCCGCCAAACTCCCCGCTTCATCCACTACCGAGGTCAGGCGGATGCCCTTGCTTGAGCCTTCATAGGCCGGCTTGACGATGGCCGGGAAGGGGAATTGCTCCCAGGCTATCTTGCCCAGGTTTTCCTCATCGGTTATTAGCTGCCACTGCGGGGTAGCCACCCCCTCGGCAACCACCAGCTTCTTGGCCAGCGGCTTATCCAGGCAGACTGTCAGGCAGTGAGCGTCCGAGCCGGTATAGGGAATGCCCAACATCTCCAGAACGGCGGGCACCTGGGACTCACGGCTGCGGGAGTTACCCCGTCCCTCGGCGATATTAAAAACGATATCAACCGGCTCCCGCCGGATATTGTCCAGAAATTCGCCGCCCCCGCCCAGCTTCACCACCGAGTGTCCGGCGGCAGCAATGGCGGCGGCGATAGCCTCCACCGTCTCTTTGGAGTCGTATTCCTCTAAGGCGTCTTCAGGGCCAGCTTCGTCCAGGGGCACGGCTGATTTAAGATCGTAGGCTAACCCTATCCGCATCCCTGGCTCCTTCCTTTTTAACAAGTACAGCTTTAACGGGTACGGCTATCTTAACCGGGGCTGACATAGGCACCGGCCTGGCTCTGGCCTTAGTTCGGGGGTTATGGCAGTGGTAGATATGGCCGCGGTAGTTCCTCACCAGAAGCTCATCCCCAGTCTGGGCCAGGATATAGTTGGGCTGCACCGGCACCTTGCCCCCACCCTGGGGGAGGTCAATAACGAAGGTGGGCACTGCCAACCCTGAGGTGTAGCCGCGCATGCCCTCGATTATCTTCAAACCCGTCTCCAGCGGCGTGCGCAGGTGCTCCGTCCCCTCCACCTCGTCGCACTGGAAGAGGTAGTAGGGGCGCACCTTAATCTTTAGCAGCCCCTGGCACAGCTTGGACTGTATCTCCACGGTGTCATTGATACCGCGCAGCAGGACGCTCTGGTTGTTCACCGGAACGCCGCTCCGCACCAGCCTGTCGCAGGCGGCGGCTGATTCCGGGGTTATCTCACGGTAGTGGTTAAAGTGAGTGTTGAGCCATATAGGGCCGTATTTAGACAGCATGGCGCACAGCTCGTCATCGATACGCTGGGGCAGCACCACCGGGAAACGGCTGCCGATACGGATGATTTCAACGTGCTCTATCTGCCTCAACCGGGAGATGACGCTCTCCAGGTGGGGAGTAGATAAAGTCAGGGGGTCACCGCCGGAGATTACCACATCCCTGACGGCCTTATGATTGCGTATATAGTCCAGCATGGCTTCGACCTGGGCCGGGGTGCGCACCCAGCTACCGTGGCGCCACTCCCGCTTGCGGGTGCAGTGGCGGCAGAGCATGGGGCAGATATCGGTCAGCACCATCAGGACGCGGTCCGGGTAGCGGTGCACCAGGCCGGGGACAACCGAGTCCCGCCTCTCCTCAAGGGGGTCTTCCGAGCCGATGCCGGTTAAAGTTATCTCGTCAAGCGCAGGCACTGCCTGCCGCCTGACGGGGTCGTTGGGGTCGGCAGGGTCAATCAGGGAGAGGTAATAGGGGGTTATCGCCAGCGGGTATTTGATAGTAACCAGCTTGAGGTTGGCCTGCTCTTCAGCGGTCAGGGGTATGTAGCTGGCCAATTGGTCAATGGTGGTAATCCGGTTACGGAAGTGCCACTTCCAGTCGTTCCAGAGACTATCGGGGATATGTCCGAAGAAGCGTCTCCGGGCACTGGTACTCGGAGGCTCTTCCTCAAGATTTAATATAGCAGTAGCACCAGGAGGTTCCTCTTCGGCCTCGGCAGTAGTCTCCCTAAAATATTTTTCCGCCCCCCGGGCGGATTGGTTTTTCATTATTGAAGGCGCTTTCACCTTTTTCTGATCTCCTCTAGTTTTATGTTTTGGTATGTCGGGCTCGTTTATCAGGTTACATTTCTTGTTTCTTTCTCCCTCCAATAACCAGAAGTACTTGTCCTAACCTTATATTCCTGTTATAATATACCGGAATTATAAATCCTAAATAAATTATACATATATTATAACAATTGTCAAGTGGTTTTTAGTTATTTTTTATAATGTTATAATGAACCACAGCCAGGAGGTGCCAGAATGGGGGAATGGAAATTCGTTACCAACCACGCCCTGGTGTTCTGCCTGATTGCCCAGCAGCCGCGAATTACCGCCCGGGAGATTGCCGCCACGATAGGCATCACCGAGAAGACAACGCGTAATATCATCAACGACCTTGAGGCTGACGGCTACGTCGATAAGACCAGAGAGGGCCGGCGTATCCGCTACGGCATCGACCCGGAGCTGCCCCTACGCCACGAAATGCAGGAGGACAAGGCAGTGGGCGACCTGCTGGAGGTGCTGGGCTGGGTAAAGCAGCGCAAGAGGGGAAAGAGCGGGGTGGGCTGAAGTTACGATACGCCCGAATGTGTGCAATTAGAATTTCAAGCATTTGCTTAGAAGGTAGCTGGACAATTTTGGGGCCTTCTTGGGAATTTTGAGGCTAACTTAACCCGGAAACCAGAGCAAAATCCGCCGAAGCAACTGGTCTTTTTCCGGGCTATCACCTCCTTCTTTTTTAATAGCATTACCTGCATTTTTACTCTGGAAGAGAGGAAAGTCAAGAGACTAATTGTTGACCTGCCCCACCAAAAAAAGGTTTCGAGATTACTGATAAGCGACTATTCAGTTGAAGGAGGGTGAGGTATAATAGCCAGAGGGGAGACGTTATTAAATAACTTTGGTAAAAATAACAACGATGTAACGATAAGATTAATATAAGAGGTGAAACATGAAACTAGTGGTTGTAGGTTTAGGACAATGCGGCGGTAGGCTCGCCGATGAATTTGCCCGTCTTAACGTGAGGGCACGCAGTCAGCGTGGCACTGAGATAGTTACCGGCGCCTTTGCCGTTAATACCGATGCCGCTGACTTGAGCGGGCTGCAAACTATAAGCGGTGACTACCAGCACCGAATCCTCATCGGAGGAAGGAGGACCGGTGGCCATGGCGTTGGCAAGATTAACGAGTTGGGCGCCGAAGTGGCCAAAGATGATGCCGATAAGGTCGTGGACGCTATCAGGACAGCCAAGCGCTTCTTTGAAACTGATGCCTTCCTGCTTATTGCCGGGGTAGGCGGCGGCACTGGCTCGGGGGCAATCTCGATAGTCGCCCGTATGCTCAGGGAGCGCTACCAGGATAAGCCTATCTACGCTATGGCGGTACTCCCGTTCTCCCACGAAGAGGGGACTGAAGAGAGGACTATTTATAATACCGCCACCTCTCTCAAGTCGCTCTATCCGATGGTAGATGCCGTTTTCCTGGTTGATAACCAGAGGTACGTCAGGAAGAACTTCTCTCTCGGGAATAACATGTCCAAGATTAACTCCTTAATCGCCGAGCCGTTCTATGACCTGCTCTGCGCCGGCGAGGAGAAAAATTCCAAGCACATCGGAGCCAAGATAGTCGATGCCGGTGACCTCATACAGAGCCTGGCCGGCTGGACGGTAATCGGCCATGGTGCTATAAAACTGCCGGCTTGGTCCCCCTTCTCATCCAGAAACTTCGCCAAGAAGAGCACGGAAACTCACCGCGGCATCCAGGCCATGGACGAAGCCCTAAGCGAGCTTTCGCTCAAGTGCAACGCGGCCGATGCCGGCAGAGCCATATACCTGGTCTCGGCTCCGCCCAAGGAAATGAACATGGACCTGGTTAAGGGACTGGGAGATTACCTCAGGACTATCAGCCCGGAGGCAGTGATTAGGAATGGCGATTATCCCATAGGTGGAGGCTCAATTGGTATCACCTTGCTCCTGTCGGAGTTTAATGCCCTGGACAAGGTCAAGGACTACTTTATCAAGGCCAGCGGCGCTATCCACAACCTTAAGGGGAGACGAGAAGAGTTCGAGAGCAAACTCAAGGAAATAGAAGATGCATCAAAAGACCTGCCCTCGCTACTATAAATTATAATATTAGCTGCCCCAACCGGTAAAGCTGTCTCGGGGCAGCTAATTCTTCTAGCTACGCTTTTCGTAGTTACAGTCCAATATTCCTATTCAGTTGAACGGCTCGTCAGAATGTTCGGTATTGCTTGGTGGAGGTAAATCTCAGACTTTTATCTCTTTAACTCGACCAACATGACCGTCTTCTAAACGGACTTTGATACCATAGGGGTGAACGGGTGATTTGGTCAAAATGTCTTTGACTATCCCTTCGGTTAGTTTTCCAGATTGCTGATCTGTCTTCAATACTATTGAGACCCGCAAGCCCGATCTTATATTAACACGACTTGTGCCATTCATATCACAAACTCCATCTTTCCCAACATCGTACCATATCTGAAAGAGAAAGCCTTGTCGGTGTTAGAATATCTTGTTTACGCGCACTACTTGTGGTCGGCGAGGCAGAGTGCTAGCCTCAGGTAACAAACCATCTTATTATGACTATTCAAGAACTCAGAGGACGATAGATTTCTATCAAGACACATGCCTAGATGTGATAATCTAAGCGACGTCAGGATAGAACGTCCTTACCCTGCAGACAGGGCACCAGGTGGTACGACCTCCGGTACACGGTTTCGGGTCTATCTTGTGCGGGCAAATGGATCCACCATAGCTTAGCCGCTCGAGCAGATCTTCATTACGAAAGAAAGTGAGAGCTCCGCATGCCGGGCAATGGGCCATATAGCCTTTTTCTCCAATAGAATAGACCCTGGATTGTGCTCCACAGGCGCAAGTCAGAGAGAACTCGGTCGGTTTCTTTCCGCCACGTTTGTTTTTCGATTTTTCTTTTGCCATCTTACTACCCCAATATTAGCTTAAAAGGACGCATCTCCAGGTTTAACAATTTGTACAGCTCCTCATCGTAGTAGACAAGCCCGCTTCCACAGTGAGGGCATTTGGTAGCCTGTTTATCCGTCCAGAAGTGATTGATACCGCCAAAAGGTTCACAGCCCGGATTGCCACATCGTAAGAATTGAATTTGTTTCCAGCCGGCAAGACGTTCCAAGAGACCACTCCCTGATTGATATCGAACCATAAACTGTCTCAGCCGCTGTTCCTCAGCTACGTCTGCCTGCAAGTGCTTAAGGTTTGACTCCCATTGATGGCAGACAGTCTTAAGGCGTTTTAGCTCGTTTTCTTCTTCGGCTTGCCGGGATGTCAGCTGAGTAATTGTTGAGGTCAGAGCATTCTCCTGTTCTTTCGCCTCTTCCTTGAGAGAGGATATCCATTGAGTGAGGGAGCCCTCGTGCTCCAAAGCCTCTGCGAGTCTTTCTCTGGCATCCCGATAAGGGGCAAATTCCTTCACAAGGTCGAGCATAATTTCAAGGACAAAACCGCTCTTCTTCACCTTAGCCTTCAACGAACTGGCCATTTTGGCATCTTTTTCAGTGACGCAGGCCTTCTGCCTGTATTGTTCCAATTCATAATCGATACGTTTCTTCTCGTGTTCGGCCTGCTCAGCGAAAGCGGCTAGCTCTTCCCTTCCTTTGCCAATCTTACTTCGGGTAGCCTC
>Ga0315541_1001239_pt1 | contig 24414 bp, 19 predicted proteins | sample SalMarSW160190MG_FD_203095 | JGI IMG/M metagenome (GOLD analysis project Ga0315541, IMG submission 203095) | Salt marsh sediment microbial communities from the Plum Island Ecosystem LTER, Massachusetts, United States - Salt Marsh Sediment SW1601-190 ...
GCGATCCTTGAAGCTAATAGACTGGCTTTGGCATTCTTCTGACGCTGAGCCGAAGGTTTGGGATCGCGTGGGAATATCGCCAGCAAGAGTATCTTAGTCTTTGGAAGCCTTGTACGCAGCCGCTGACAGATGGCAATGATTCCGTCGGCGATCTCTTCGGCTGTGTTGTCATTCCCATTTGAATTATTCGTGCCGATTATGAGAATCGCAAGCCTTGGAGAGATATTTTCCAGATTCGAATGATCCAATCGCCACAACACGTGCTGTGTACGATCCCCGCTGAAACCCATATTTACCGCATTGCGTGGTGCATAGCATGTATTCCAGATTTCCTTGCCCGTATTTTCCCAACCATGGGTGATTGAATCGCCAATAAAGAGAAGATCGACATTTCCCTTTTTCAGCCGCTCATTGACGGCTTCATGGCGTGGGCCCCACCATTTGACAGCCCATTCGACGGTCTGCTGCACAGGTATTACTGCGGAGTGATTCTTACCTTCGACTGACCTGAAAGCAAGCTCCTGTAGAGCAAGCTCTTGCTGATTGGCACACCCGATGAGTATGGTACTTGTCAGTGACAAAACGACAATGGCCGTCATCTTTCTTACCATTCGTTGTCTCCTTTTCTTTAGGTCCCTTAACTTTGTAGTTCACAGGCACAACGTGTGTGCCATCCTCGTGCAGCCACCAGTTCGAGCAATATAATCAAATTTTCACCCTGCGGCTATTATGGATGTCGAGTTATCCATTATTGTTCATTGATCTTTAATGAATAGTATGCAGCAAGGCCACTTGGCTTTCAGTTCTGACATCCACCTCTTTATAACCTCTCCTCCGTCATCATCCTGAGTTTTAACTGACAGACCGGCCTCACGGGCACCCGAGCGCATATATTCCAGAAGCTCGATCTTGCACTTGTGGAACTCCTGACATGAGGTACAGTCTTGAAGGTTCTTATTCGTTGCACAGATCCTGATTTCACAATCGTTTCTGCCGCCGCCTTTCAGGCATCCTAGACACAGGGACATGCTCTGTATTGTCTCAAGCCCTTTGTAGAATTCGCCAAAATCAAAATCCTTGGGAACCCAATCTTTCAGATCATAGGCATTTATTAGTTCTTTGTACCTTTTAGTTAACTTTCGCACTTTTGCGAGGATGTTAATCTGGGCAGACTTGGCCCAGAGGCCTTGTCGCCTGCATTCGTCGAATTTATGCTATATTCGGAGCTTTTACCGAACATGCGTTTAATTCCAAATTGCACCTAAGCCCTTGTTTGACAGCTAATTCCGCTTCGAAAAAGTGCGAAAGTTAACTTTTAGTGAGTTCCCGCAAAGTCCCACTGCCCACTATACAGCTACCACACCATATCCCACAGAAGCCAATTTGATCCTTCACATTTTCAAAAGCGGTGGTGTCTTGGTTTCCTTTCATTTCCGATTCACTTTCAATAAGGGCCGATTGTGCGGCTCATTAGTGTCGCGAAGGCAGTGTCCTTGCAGCAACCACTGGTTCAGTCTCCTTTGTGCATATCGTATCTTGTGAATCGTATCTCGTCGATTGCTCATCCAGTCCATGGGGTATTATGGTCAGTATTGTCGGAAATAACAAAAGAATTGTTCGTCCCTCGTCGCTTTGGATATTTGGCCCGTTCCTCTTGCTGCGCTTTGGGTTGGATCCACTATATTATTTACGGATTACTTACTCACGCCGCCCCGAGGGCACGGTATCTCTCATCGAAAACTCCCAAAGCCAAAGAGGGTTTTGATTAACTAAAACGTCTGTTTAGTATTACTTAAAGATTTGCGTTCTTTTGATAAAACCATGCTTATTTTTGTTGATTTTTGCGCATTTTTGCAGACTTTTGCTATTTTCTGCTAACCTCCCATGAATAACCTAACTCTTTTTGGGGGATGAACTTATACAAAATCTATGGAGATTATCCAGCAGACTAAATGTCCAATTCAACAGCGAACTCTGCCGCGATCCTCTTACATAACCAATGTGTCAGTTTTTGTGAGTTTTTTCTTGACGAACCCCCGGCGATAGCATAGCATGATATCTGGCAAGCAGCTAATGATGAACAAAGCTGTGGGCAGTCCCGTACTTGTAGATGTAATGGTTTTCTGAAGATAAGGGCGGGACAAGAGGAAAGATGTATAATTTCTTTCCTAAATAGCAGTTAAGTTGCGAAGCCGCTCTTAGCACGCGTCAGTAGTAAGCAATGCTGTAAACCATGATTAAATCTTCGACGCGTTGCCGAGAATGAGTTTTCCGTGAGACGAAATCTGATCGAGACAGAAATCGCTATCCAGCGAGGGAGTGGAGGTATTGAGCATAGAATCGACTAGCAGTCTGGAAAAGAAGAACTTGTAAGCGCTAATTCTGCAACGTGTCTTCGCGATTCTTGCCTTGGCTGGCTGATTTTAAGCCTTCGCGAAAAGGATTTCGGAATTCACAAGCACTTCTTTGCAGCTTCCCTGCTCAAAGTCCCACAACCTGACTTCACTGAGCCGTTTTGCAACTATATGGAAATTGCATAGGAAAGGTTAGGAACAATGGGCGCCTTAATAATGCAAGTCATTACTCTTCCGGCTGTTGCTGCATCGGTTATCACCTTTATTCTCGGAATTTGTTTAGCCGTCGTTATCCAACAGATAATCGCCAGAGCAAAGGCGAAAACATTCGAGAAGGACTTACAACGACAAATTGAAGGGGCTAAAAGAGAAGCCGAGAACATAATAAAATCTGCGCAGATTGATGCAGCCACAGAGACTATTAAGAAAAAAGAGGAATTTGCAAACGAGGCTAATCAGATCAGGACAGAATTGCGTGAAACCGAATTGAGATTAGCCAAACGGGAAGATGTTTTTGAACGCCAAGCTGAACAGCTTCAACAACATGAAAAGGCATTGAAACAACAGGAACAAGAAGTAGATAGAAGATTACGCAACGTGGAGCTCAAAGATAAGCAACTATCAATGCTAATGGCACAGCAGAAAAATCAACTGCTTAAAATCACAGCAATGGACATTAACGAAGCCAAGGAGCTTCTGCTTAAGCGCCTCGAAGATGAGTGCGAGCATGAAATGTCAATGCTGATTCAACGCAAAGTTGAGGAAGCTACGGAAATCGCAGATGAAAAGTGCCGTGAAATAATCAGCACAGCTATTCAGCGTTACGCTGCTGAGCACACGTGTGAAGTTGCAGTCTCAACAGTGGACATCCCCAACGACGATATGAAAGGTCGAATAATAGGCAGAGAAGGACGCAACATCCGAGCATTTGAAAAGGCTACCGGCATCGATGTCATTGTGGACGACACGCCCGGAATGATCGTCGTAAGCGGCTTCAATCCTGTCAGACGCGAAGTCGCTCGGCTTTCTATGGAACGGCTCATTCAAGACGGACGCATTCATCCATCGCGAATCGAAGAACTTGTCAGCCAGACCAAAAATGACGTCAACCACAAGGTTTTACAATTAGGCAAGGATGCATCCGTCGAGGCTAATATCAGAGGCTTGAGCAATAAGGTGCTCAGCTTGCTTGGGGCATTGAGCTTTAGAACCAGTTACGGTCAAAACGTGCTTCGCCATAGCATTGAGGTAGCCTTTCTGTCGCAGGCCATGGCCGACGAGCTTGGCCTGGATGGGTCCATAGCAAGACGGGCTGGACTTTTGCATGACATCGGTAAGGCAATCGACCATGACGTCGAAGGTAACCATCCGACTATAGGCGCAAATTATCTAAAGCGCTTCAATGAATCTCCCATTGTGCTTAACGCTGTCGCCGGTCATCATGGTGACATCCCAGCAGATAATCCTTACACACCACTTGTTGCCGCCGCCGACGCAATCAGCGCCTCTCGCCCAGGTGCAAGGAGAGAAACTCTTGAAAGATACATCAAACGCTTGGAGAAACTTGAGGAAATCGCCAGCAGTTTCAAAGGAGTCGAGAACGCATACGCAATCCAAGCAGGAAGGGAAATTCGCGTGATTGTTGATGCTGCGGAGATAGACGACGAGTCAGCCATGAAAATTGCCCGTGATATAGCCATCAAAATCGAAGCTGAAATGGCTTACCCCGGCGAAATCCAAGTGACACTACTGCGTGAGGTCCGCTGTATCGAATACGCAAGGTAATCATGAAGCTAAATATACTCTGCATTGGAGACATAGTAGGCCGGCCCGGCAGGCGCATTGTCGCTGAGAAGCTCAAGGATTTTATCGAGAAGCACTCAATCGACTGCGTAATAGCTAATGCGGAAAATGCTGCCGGCGGATCGGGGCTGACCCCTCAGATCTACGACAAGCTGCTGCGGTACGGTGTCAATCTGATCACATTGGGCGACCACACCTATCGCAAAAGAGATATAATCAAAACTCTTGATACAGCGGAAAACATTGCTCGTCCAGCCAATTTTTCAGAACACGCCGCCGGCAGAGGCTTCGCAGTTTACAAAACAAGCAAAGGACCGACCGTAGCGATTGTCGCTCTGATAGGTCGTCTTTTTATGAAGCCGGCCGAATGTCCCTATAACGCAGTGGACAAAATGCTGCCAAAGCTTCAGGAAAAAGCCGATATTGTTATCGTCGATTTTCATGCCGAAGCAACCAGTGAGAAACTCGCCATGGGTTATCATCTCGATGGTCGAGTAAGTTGTGTTTTTGGCACTCACACACACGTAGTGACTGCTGATGAGACGATTCTGCCAAAAGGTACTGCATATATTACCGACATCGGCATGACCGGGCCTCACAAGTCCGTGCTTGGCCGTGGAACCGAAAGCGTGCTCAAATCATTCAGGACTCAAATGCCGGTGCCGTTTGAGATTGCAACCGGTGATGTGAGAATGAATGCAATCCTGGTTACTGTCGACAGTAATAGCAAACATGCCGATCGTATCGAACGAATAAGTGTCGCTATGGAGAGCGAAGATTCGATACGATATGATAGTGACGACGGAAAACCAGAATACTTTAACAACAACTTCTAACTCGTCTCAATCCCAATCCAGCCTATAGCTATTTGACTTTGCTGTGGCAGTGTGCTACTCTGCATGAATTCAAAGCCATTAACATATGCAGATAGCCCCCTCGTTTAAAGTCATGCCAGATAAATGCGGCTGTTCACTATGTGCCGGCCAATAAACAATCTCGGCAGGGTCGCATAGGAGCGTGGTTTATAGTTGATATTTGCGAGAATCGTAAGCGCCGAGGGCGAACAAAAGGTTCGGGGTGCGCTGGCGCTCGTACCTCAATTCTATGCTGTCCAAAGTCTCGGGGTCGCTTTTTCTGCCGAATGTCTGCCACTGCCATTGAATTTCCTCAGCGAAGGTCATGCGCAGGGATCACGCAAGCATCAGCTTAAGAGTGTCCTTGTCGGTGGGTATGTAGACAACAGCGAGACGAGATGCTCTACTGTTATAGGACGGGATTTTAGCTATAGTGGTGGCTTGAATGCGAATCACCGGCGTCCACCTGTAAACTCCGTTTGAAACGTGGGGTTAAAATACTTTGAACACTGTCGTGCGGCACCAATCAAACTTGTACCCACAAGGAATTAGTGTAGGACTGGTAACAACAGAACAGGATTACTGGAAGAATGGGTTGTGTACTTTTTCCTCACCTATTGTCGTCGCAGGACCATGGCCTGGATAAACAACAGTCTTGTCCGGCAATTTCAGGAGCTTATCCTTTATGCCAGCTATCAGTCGTGCCATATCACCACCAGGAAAATCTGTTCTTCCCACTGAGCCGGCAAACAAAGCGTCCCCGACAAAAGCAATACCGTCCTGTTCCGAATACAAACTTATCCCCCCTGACGTGTGGCCTGGTGTATGAAGCACCTGGAACTTTACACCAGCCTTCTCGATTATGTCACCGTCTCGGATAATTGAATCTGCTGGTTCAGTAGTAAACGAATAGCCTGCAAAGGCCGAAAGATTCTGCTCAGGACGCGTAAACATATCGGCCTCAAGTTCGTGGATATAAACTTTAATGTCTGGGAATTCCGTCCGCAAAGCAATAACACCCGCTATGTGGTCGATATGGCCGTGAGTGAGGACCAAGGCGACAGGATTGAAATTGTGCTGCCTGAGAAAGCCGACCAACTTATCGCCATCGAAACCGGCATCAATAATAAGACAATCCGTGGCTGTCTCGCTGCTACGCAAAATATAGCAGTTAGTCTCGTACGCACCCAATATCAAACGCTCAACTATCATCTAACGGCATCTTAAATACCAAAGGCACTCTCAACCGTCAACGAAAGTCTTTGTGCTTGACCGCAATGGGCAATTTTGTTACTGTTCCTGGGCCCTGGCGGACATTAAATAATACATGGAGAAAAAAATTATTCGCCGTGTATTTAGATAATGGAGAAATTCTACTGGATGAAAGACTTTAGGCGAGTATTCAAATATATCTGGCCGCAATGGCCCCGCATCATTGTTGTAGTTTTTAGCGCCGTGCTTATCGCCGCTCTTTTGTCGCTGAGCTTCCTGACGATAATACCGCTGCTCAAGGTGATGATGGGCAGCGAAGGTCTGCAAGGATGGATCGATAGAAAGGCGTGTGAGTACCATTACGGTCTGGAATTCTACAGTCCCACAACCGTAGATTTCGGCAATATAGAAAACCAGAGCCTTGCATATCAGCTCCTTGTCACCAACATCAAAAAAAACAGCCTGGCTGAAATGGCTGGCGTCAGACCGGCTGATAGAATTGTCGGCATAGGTGAGCTTCTAACCCATGATGATGTCACCAATATACCATTCACACGTCTGCTTGAAGAGCTGGCTACGAGCAAACAAAAGACCCTTACGGTCCAGCTCAAACGATTGAACAAAGATAATATTCTGGAAGACAAAACGCTAACGCTCAATACGCCAGACAACAAGCCCTACATAGACAGCCTGCAGTGGCGCAGCAGCCATCGCCTCAAATGGAAAATCAAGATAGCTCTTGTCAGTCGTGCACAACGGGTGGCGGAGTTACTGCCAAGAGAGCAAACTGCACAGAGCAAAATCAAAGCGGTGGTCTTCATCATACTGGCTATGGGGGTAGTGACTGTGATTCGATGCCTTGCTAAATTCTATCAGGACTACATGGCTCAAAAAATAGTCCAGGTCGGAATAAATAAACTACGAGAGGATGTCTTTGCACACCTAACATATATGCCGATCGGGTTCTTTGCAGTCGAGCGTCCAAGTGACATTGTCAGTAGAATCGTCCGCGACACGACCTCAATGGCCCAGGCAATAAAAGTAATGCTTGGAAAAGCACTTCGAGAGCCGCTCAACGCACTATTTATGTTGGGCGCTGCAGCAATACTGAACTGGCAGCTAACGCTGATTTTCTTTTGTGGTGCACCGTTGGTACTGGTACTTCTGGCCAACTTCGGCAGAAAAATGAAACGAGCTACAGGAAAATCTCTAATTGCCAGTTCACAAATGCTCGGCAAGCTTCAGGAAACAATGGCAGGGCTGAAAATCGTAAAGGTATACAACCAGCAACAACATGAACAACAAACCTTCAGAGCTATAAACAAAAGACTGATAAGGCAACTTTTAAAGATATCCAAGGTTGACGCCGCCACTAATCCCGTTCTGGAGGTTCTTGGAATGATTGCCGGCTCGGCTGCGCTAATAGCCGGTGTGTACTGGGTTACACAAGGCCGAATCGACAGCCCGGAATTTTTTACGATGCTGATTTTAATGGGCGCATCAGCAGATGCTGTACGCAAAACAAGTGACATCTGGAACAAAATCCAGCAGGCAAACGCCGCTGCTGAAAGAGTATTTGCCGCTCTGGATCAACCTGTCGAACTGGAAATGCCCGATATGATTAAACTGCCTAATCTTAGGAACAAGATTGAATTCAAAGACGTCGTTTTCGCCTATCCGGGCAGCGTCAGACCGGTACTTAAGGAAGTCAACTTAACTGTAAGTGCCGGACACAATGTTGCGATAGTAGGACCAAACGGCTCAGGCAAAACTACTCTGGCAAACCTGATACCGAGATTTTATGATCCTGACAGTGGCCAAATACTTATAGATGGACAGGATATCCGCGATGTAACTCTATCCAGTCTGCGAGAACAGATTGGGATGGTCACGCAAAACATAGTGACATTTAACGACACTATAGCCGTCAACATTGCTTATGCTAAGCCCGGCGCTACAAGAAAGGAAATCATCGCTGCAGCCAAACGTGCATTTGCCCATGAGTTCATTTGTCTTTTGCCTGATGGTTACGATTCAGTAATAGGCGAACACGGCATGGGTCTAAGTGGCGGCCAACTGCAAAGAATCGCCATGGCCAGGGCAATTCTGAAAAATCCCTCCATCCTGATTTTTGATGAGGCCACAAGTCAGGTCGACGCTGAAAGCGAAGCAAAAATTCACAACGCCATCGAAGAAATCATGCAGGACAGGACCAGCTTTATAATAGCGCACAGATTCAGCACAGTCATTACCGCAGATGTGATAGTAGTCATGGATGATGGACAGATAATCGCTCAGGATCAGCACAATAAGTTAATGCAGTCCTGCCCTTTATACCAAAGACTATACGAAACACAGCTTGTAAGGACATAGTAGAAATCTAAGATTTGCACATTCATCTACAGAAAATCAGGCCATTTGCCGATGTAATTTAGATATAAATTAAACTGGTTCGGATAGAAATTGTAGAATTTTCCTCGGTGGGTCTCTGATTGCCGGATTCTATGCAATCTTGCACTTGGAAGTTTTTGGAACTTAAAATATGACTGAGTGTTCACGCGAACAGAAAGCACATAATCTTTTCAAGAAGTATCAGGGCAATCCCATACTATCACCGGAAGACTGGCCTTACCCAGCCAACGCTGTATTCAATCCGGCAGCAGCAAAGTTGAACACCGAGACGCTTCTACTGATTCGGGTCGAGGATATGCGAGGTTTTTCACATCTGACTGTTGCCCGCAGTCCAGATGGATTTACAGACTGGCAGGTCGATTCTGCACCAACTCTGCTGGCTGACCAGAGTTCCCGCGAAGAAAAGTGGGGACTGGAAGATCCCCGTATCGTCTGGCTCGAAGAGCAAAAGCAATTCGCTGTCACCTACGTCTCTTTCAGCGAAAGTGGGCCGGTGATTTCTCTGGCGATTACTAATAACTTCAGGACCTTTGCTCGGCTGGGCTCCCTGCTGCCACCGGAGGACAAAGATGCCTGTCTGTTTCCTTGCAGATTCGGCGGACGGTTTGCACTGATTCACCGCCCCATCGTCAGAGGCGAAGCCCACATTTGGCTTAGCTTCTCACCCGATCTGAAACACTGGGGCGACCATCAACTGCTGATAAGGACAAGAGCCGCCTATTGGGACTGTCACAGAGTCGGCCTTGCCTGTCAACCCATTGAAACACCTCAAGGATGGTTGCTCTTCTATCATGGTGTCCGTAGTACAACCGCAGGGCAGATATATCGCGTCGGACTGGCACTTCTTGACCTGAACTCGCCCTGGAAAGTCCTACGCCGAAGTGACGAATGGGTATTAGGACCTGAGGCGTATTATGAACGAGTCGGCGATGTCAGTGGCGTTGTGTTTCCTACAGGCGCCATCGTTCATAAAGAAACCGATAAGTTGCATCTATATTATGGAGCGGCAGATTGCACCGTTGCCGTCGCCACAGCCAATTTAAGCAAGGTCATGGACTATATTATGTGCTCGCCCGAGGCAAGCGAATAAACCCCGGGCCGAGAGGAACCAGCAACCACCTGCTGCTATCCCTGTGTTTCGCTGTGTATGAGCTCTTTGGCTTGGATCCGCGCCATTACTTCTTTGGATAGGGCTTCGTACTCAGCGGCTGCTCTGCTTTCAGGGGCATGTGTTAGAACCGGCCGACCGACACTTGGGGCTTCGGTCAGCCTTATACACTTATGAATAACGGTGTCAAACACCAAATCCCCGAAGGATGCACGCAATTGTTGCTGAATTTGTCTGGTAAAAAGAGGCCTGTCTTCGACAAAAGTCAACAACATCCCCAGTATCTTCACAAAGCAAGGACAAAACCGCTCTCTTACAATGTGGATTGTCTCAATTAATCGTGTTAGACCCTCCAACGCATAGTAATGCACCTGAACGGGCACAATTACATCGGTACTTGCCACTAGTGCATTTACCGTTAACAGGCCCAGCGAAGGTAAGCAGTCAATGATGCAAAGATCATATTCATCCCGCACAGTCCTTAGTCTTTCGGCCAAAACAAACTGCTTTCCGAGTATGCTGCTCATCTCGAGTTCGGTGTTTGCAAGTGAGATGCTGCCGGGCACGAATTTAAGCCATTCTATGTCCGTCTGTTTTGTAGCCTCAGATATTGAAATTTGCGGATTGATTAGGACATCGCCAATACTTTTTTTCACAGTCTCCGGTGCATAGGCCAACCCGATAGTAGTGTGTGCCTGTGGGTCGAGGTCGATCAGCAGAACCCGTTTGCCCAGCATGGCAGATGCTGCCGCAAGATTCGTAGCCGTAGTTGTCTTACCACAGCCGCCCTTGTGATTCGCTATCGCTATTGTTCTCATTTCTGTGAACCACAAACGTTGGCCAATAATCCGCTCCTATTTCTCAAACTATGTTAAGGTGATTTGCTGTCCACGCACCTTATAAGATGAACGGTAATAATGGTTACGACCCTCTCACTTTATCGGGTGGAACGCAACGAAACTCCATTCAGCAAAGGGTAATTTTGCAAAAAATTTGTGCCTTAACACGACCATAATATCAGGGTCTTTAACAATAGCCGGCTGAATGTAGAACTTATAAAGGTAAAATCGGCCCTTCACAAAAGCTGATATTTTTGGAATTCAGGGTTTTGCTTGCCAGTTGCCGAACGATAATATACAGTAAGACTCTTTATTATGACAATTTAGAGCATGGCCGGGAGCACAAATGGAACTCATACGAAAGATAAAAGAGTCTGAAGCGCAGGCCCAGCAAACAATTGACCAAGCCAATGCTGATGCAGCTAAACTGGCCGAGCAGGCTCGACAAAATCGACAGCAACAGCTTCAAGAGGCAGAGCAGAAAAGAAAAAAGGTGATTGAAGCGGCTGTGGCCGAGGCAAAAAAACAAGGCCTTGCCGAAGCAGAGAAGATTAAAACTCAGGCACTGCGACATCAGCAGGATTTGCGAGCCAAGGCAGAACCCAAAATGGCCAAGGCCATCGCAAAGGTAACAAGTTACCTTAGAGGTTGACCATGGCCATAGCACAGATGACGAAAATAATAATCGTCACCCATCGCAACCAGGCTTCGGAGCTTCTCGAAGCCTTGCAGGCCGAAGGAATCTGTCACATTCTCAACGCAGATGAGGCAATGATCAGCAAGGACTCGCCCGAATTGGCCCCTCCAAAGGAACAACGCCGCGACATTGAATCGTTGATAAACCGACTGCAAAAAAGCATAGCTTTTTTGGGTGGCTACGCCAAAGCCCAAAAAGGCCTCGCTGGCGTTTTATCACCTCGAATCGTCGTAGATGAAAACTCCTACAACGAGGTTGTCCATGATCAGAACATAATGACCGTCCTCGATAAGTCCGAGCAGCTCGAATCGTCAATAGACAAAACCAGAGATGAAATTGACAACCTGCATAGTACGTTGGAAATACTACAGCCATGGGCATCTCTTGAAACACCGGTTGAGGAAATCAGTAGTCTTCAAAAGACCACGTCATGGGTAGGACTTATACCAACTCAGCACTTTGAGCAGGCACAGGAAAAATTAGCAGAGCTCGGCAGTGCGGTTCAGCAAGTAGGTACTGCCGGCAATAGGTATGCCTGTATCATCGTGTCGCTTAAGGAAACGGCTGACAATGTACAGAAACTGTTACGTGCGGTTGAGTTCGAGTCCGTCAGCTTCGAGCATATGGCTGGCACCGTTGCACAGTTGATTCAAGAATACACCGAAAAACTGGAACAGGCGAAAGAAAGACTACAGAACCAGATAAAACTCGCCATAGCATTAAGTAAGAATCTACTTAAGCTGGAGGTTCTTTACGATCACTATAGCAATCTCTCAAACAGAGAACAAACCAGAGACACAGCACCGGCTACTGAGCACACAATCCTTTTGGAAGGTTGGGTGAAAACAAATAAGTACCAGCAGTTGGAGAAAATCGTATCGAGCTTTGAAGCATCAAGTCTAATAAAAATCAAACCGACCGAAGGCGAAGAAGTTCCGGTTGAGATAGAGAACAAAAATGTTATCAAACCGTTTGAGGTGATAACCCGACTTTATGGTATGCCGCGTTATTTTGAAGTGGACCCAACTAAGTATTTGGCGCCATTTTTTGCAATTTTCTTTGGACTGTGTCTGACTGATGCCGGATACGGGCTTGTTATCATTGGACTAATGATATTCTTTATTAGGAAAATTCAGGGCGACAAAAAGCTAATGTGGATGCTGGGGATTTGCGCGGCTGCGACAATTATTGCCGGCGCCCTAACCGGAGGCTGGTTTGGCGATGCCATCCAGAAGTTCATCCCGTCTCTGGAGCCGGTAAGAAAGAAAATGATGTGGTTTGATCCTCTTGAGAACCCGATGATTTTCTTCAAGATCTCACTAACGCTGGGTTATTTGCAAATTATGACAGGATTAGTAATAGCTTTTGTTCATAGTCTCAAACGAAGAGACTATGTTGCAGCGGTTTGCGACAAGCTTACCTGGCTGGTTATGCTCAACTCGATTGTACTATTTCTGGCAAGCAAATTCGGCGCTGTTCCGAAAGATATCGGGCGAATATTTGGGTTCATAGCAATTGTACCCGCGGCTATAATCCTGCTCTTCAGTCACCGCGAAGGTGGCTGGGCCGGCCGGCTCGGCATGGGTCTCTATAATGTTTTCAGCACAATATTCTATATGGGTGACGTGTTGAGCTACTTGCGATTGATGGCTCTGGGCATGGTGACAGCAGGCTTGGCAATGGCCATCAACGTTATCGCTGAGATCACAGGCAAAATTCCCTACGGCATTGGCATCGTTGTCATGGTACTGGTATTCGTTGGTGGGCATTTGTTTAACCTTGCCATCAATACGCTTGGGGCCTTTGTCCACACACTGAGATTGCAATACGTGGAATTCTTCCCGAAATTTATGATTGGTGGCGGTAAGTCATTCGAGCCGCTGAGCAAGAAATACGAACATATTTATATAAAAAAACAAGTCTAACGGTTTGCAGCAAGAAAGAGAGGTTGGACAATGGATTTGGGAATGACGTTAGCTTTAGTTGGTGCAGGACTAGCTGCTCTATTGGCTGGCATAGGCTCGGCAATCGGCATCGGAATCGCCGGAAGAAGCGCTACGGGAGTTCTGAGCGAAAAGCCGGAGCGTTATGGCCAAATGTTTATCATGGTTGTGCTGCCTGGAACGCAGGGATTTTATGGCTTTTTAGCAGCCTTCCTTGTTATGCTCAAGCTCCAGTTCTTTGCGGGAACAGGCGTGCCGGAGCTGAGCGTCACACGGGGCCTGGAGGTCTTGATCGCTTGTGTGCCCATCGCGTTTGCCGGTTTGGTTAGCGCAATCTTTCAAGGAAGAGTTTGTTCTGGTGGCATCCTGATGGCTGCCAAGAGACCTGAAATGGCTTTCAAAGCCGGTGTAGTTTTTGCCGTTATGGTCGAGGTGTATGCTGTTCTGGGTCTGCTGGTGACAATGTTTATGCTGCTATTCGGAATTAATTGGCCAACTGCCTAAGGCTTATCAATAACGAGAAACGAGATACAAAACAATGGAAGCTCAACAAGTTGTAGAAAAAATACTCGATGACGCAAATGTCGAGGCCGACAAGATAAAAAAACAGGCCGAAGAAAAGGAGGCTGCTGAGCAGGCAAGACTTGATAAACAACTTACTCAGTTCGATGAGCAGACAGAGGCGCTCGCGCAGAAAGCGGCCGAGGATGAAAAATCCCACATTCTCGCTGCTGCACGGATGGATATTGCCAAAGAATTATTGGCGGAGAAAAGAAGGATTATCGATGAGGTCCTTCAGCAGGCTCGCCAGCAATTGCAGAGCTTATCTGACAAAGAGTATCGCAATCTCATCACGAAGCTCATCCTACAAGCCGTCGAAAGCGGCGATGAAGAGGTTCTTGTCGATAGAAATGAAAAACGAATCGATCATGAGTTTATCAAACAAATCAACCGCCAGATGGCTCCAGGATATAAAGGCAATATACGATTGTCTGAGGAAAGACGGAATATTGGAGGTGGATTTATTTTAAGACGTGGCAAAATCAAGACCAACGTCTCTATTGGAGTATTGTTAGACCAGGCACGTAAAGAACTCGAGATTGAACTGGCAAGAGATTTATTCTCATAGAGTGCAGTAATTTCGCACAAGGTCAACATAAATGCCTGCGATTCAGAGCGAAAAAACGATTCTTAGCTTCTACACATACCCGCCTATCGGTGGCAACGACTGGCGTTACGCCTTTGAGACAGCTCAGATTCGCACTCTTGAGATGCAGATGCTGACCAGAGCTACCTTGCAGGATATGGCTAACGCCGCTAACTACGAGCAGGCGGTTAGTTTATTAGGCTCTGGCGAGTATGCAATGCCGCAGGCGGGCAGAGATTTTGCAGAGGTCGAAGACACTTTGCAGGCTCGCAGGATAACCGTTCGTCAGCTATTTGCGGATTTGATGATTGATAAAGATATCATCGAGCTATTCAGAACGCGAGATGACTTCGCCAATCTTCGACTTGCGGTCAGACGAATGCTGACCGAAAAGCCTTTGGGTACCGACTATAGTGCCGATGGTAATGTCCCACCGGAACGCCTGGAAGAACTCATTGCGGAGCATGAAGAATTCGAGCCGCCGATATTTCCAGATTACGTTCTAAAAGCCGTCGAGCAGGCTGTTTTAGCGTATTATCAAAACAAAGACATTCGCCAAATCGATTATGCGATAGATAACGCCGAGGCCCAATATCGCATGAAATCTGCCCGTCGGCTTGAAAGCATCTTTCTGCTGGGTCTTTTTAGAATCCAGATTGACTTAAACAACATCCGCACAATGCTTCGGCTAAAATTTGCCGAATCTGAGCTAAGAAACGTCTTTATTGATGGCGGATTTATCGAGTTGGAGCGATTCGAGCATGGCCTTGACCTTGGACTTGAGGCCTTGGGTACGTTGTTTTTTGTAACCCCGTATTACAAGTTTGTAGAGGCCGGTGCAGGATATCTGGCATCGAACAAATCCTTTTTGAAAATCGAGCAGCAGTGTGACGAATTCCTGACCGGCTATCTTAAAACTACAGTTGAGATTGTCGCCGGTCCTCAACCGATAATTGCATATTTATTAATGAAGGAAAACGAAATCCGAACTGTCCGGCTGATACTCACAGCCAAAAGAAACAACCTTGATACGAGACTCCTGCTGGACCGCATTTCGTGACTTGTAACCCGTCGCTCGTGACCCGTGGGCCACATTTTGCGAGCAGACAATTGAAAGTAAAGGATTACAGAGATTTGAAGGTTTGGCAGAAAGGTATTGAGATCGTAGATAGAATATACGCAATAACTACCACCTTTCCAAAAGATGAATTATATGGTCTGATCAATCAGATGAGAAGAGCCGCTGTATCTATTCCATCAAATATAGCGGAAGGATTTGTCAGACATCATACTAAAGAATACAAACAGTTCTTATATATCTCATTGGGTTCATGTGCAGAGTTAGATACACAGCTTATTATTGCTAATAGAAGAAATTACATAACGAAGAAGAAACTGGAAGAATTAACAGAAGATATAAACCATGAGACCCGTATGCTTGTAAGTCTTATAAACAAACTTTGACGAGTCACGGGGCACGAGCGACGAAACACGAAAATGCAAGGTAAAATCGCAGTACTTGGTGACACCGACTTTGTGATGCCGTTTTCGGCTCTTGGTGTAGATACGTACACTGCTACCAGTTCCGAACAGATAAGAAAATCTGCCGGCAAGATTATCGATGGTGGCTACGCCCTTATAGTCGTCGCCGAGAACATTGCACACACTGCTGACGAGGTTTTTTCTGAATACGAAGGTAACGCTACCCCGTGCGTGGTAGTCGTGCCGTTCACAACTGAATCCGAAGGCTTCGCAACAGAAGCCCTCGCTAAGGTACTGAAACTTGCAACCGGAGTCAATATCCTCCAAAACAGTTAGTGATTCGTCTGACATAAAGACGCGACATAATATATTGAAGGTATGAATAATGGCAGAACAAAGACAAGGCAGAATCGTTAAAGTAGCGGGCCCTGTAGTTGTGGCTGAAGGTATGACAGGGTCCCGAATGTATGATGTCGTTCGCGTAGGCAAGCTCAAACTCATTGGCGAAATCGTTGAGCTCGAAGGCGACCATGCATCCATCCAGGTATACGAGGAGACCACCGGCATGGGACCCGGCGAGCCCGTTGTTGACACCGAGGCACCCTTGAGCGTTGAACTCGGCCCAGGCCTGATCGAGAGTATCTACGATGGTATACAACGGCCGCTGGATGACTTGGTAGGGGTTGAGGGCGAATTCATGAGCCGTGGTAGTTCCTTGCCCGGCCTTAATCGCAAAAAGAAATGGTACTTCAAGCCCACCGTTTCAGAAGGCACTAAGGTCGGTCCAGGTGACATCATAGGTGAAGTCGAAGAAACCTCCCTCATGGTACATAAGATTATGGTGCCCTTTGGTATACATGGCACTATCAAAAAAATCACCGAAGGTGACTATACCGTCGAAGAAACTGTTGCCATCTGCGTCAGCGACGATGGCTCAGAACATAAGCTAACATTGATGCAAAAATGGCCTGTGCGAAGCGCTCGCGAGATTGTAAAGCGTTACGCTCCAGAAAAGATTCTCATTACCGGCCAGCGGGTCATCGATACATTCTTCCCGATTGCAAAGGGCGGTACTGCCTGCGTGCCGGGACCTTTTGGAACTGGCAAAACAGTTGTGCAACACCAGCTCGCAAAGTGGGTTGACGCCGACGTCGTCGTGTACGTCGGCTGCGGCGAGCGTGGAAATGAGATGACCGATGTGCTTACCGAGTTCCCGGAGTTGAAAGACCCGCGCTCAGGCGAGCCTTTAATGAGACGCTCGGTGCTTATCGCCAATACTTCCAATATGCCCGTGGCCGCTCGTGAGGCATCGGTCTATACCGGCATTACTATTGCCGAGTACTTCCGTGATATGGGCTATGTTGTTGGCCTGATGGCAGATAGCACCAGCCGATGGGCTGAAGCTATGCGTGAAATATCCACGCGTCTTGAAGAAATGCCCGCCGAAGAAGGCTATCCTGCTTATCTCGCAGCGCGTATTGCAGCATTCTACGAAAGAGCAGGCCGCGTGCAGTGCCTCGGCACACCCGAACGTGAAGGTGCAATATCCATCATCGGCGCTGTAAGTCCGCCCGGCGGTGACTTGTCAGATTCGGTTGTTCAGGCGACATTGCATGTGGTCAAGGTCTTCTGGTCGTTAAAAGGTGAGCTTGCTTATCAGCGACACTTCCCAGCAATCGACTGGCTTACCAGCTACTCCTTCTACAAGCAATACCTAAAGAGTTGCTTTGAAGATAAAGACCAGGGCGACGAAATGGATCGTATGATCACACAGGCGATGAGCCTGCTTGAGCAGGAGGCCGAACTTCGAGAAATCGTTCGCCTTGTTGGTGCAGAAGCGCTGTCGCCTCGCGAGAGGTTGGCGCTGGAGACCGCAAGGTCCATCCGCGAAGATTATTTACACCAAATTGCCTTCCACAAAGTAGACACATACACTTCGATAGAAAAACAACTTGAAATGCTAAAGACGGTTCTGCATTTTCACAAGCAGGCCCTTGCTGCTATCGATGCCGATGTTGACACAACGGATATTTTCAAATTGCCCGTGCGGGAGGAGATTGCAAGAGCTAAATATATCCCACAGGAGCAAATGGACAAAATCGCTGCAATCCGACAAACGATTGATAAACAAATGAAACAATTGCAGAATCCTGTAGTACAAAACGTATCTCGTGAAGCGTGAAACGTGAAGCGTGTTATGACATGAGAGACACTGTTGTAAAGATTAGAAACTTCAGAGATTTGGATGTATGGAAGAAAGCTATAGAAATCGTTAAGGATGTCTACAAGACCACAAATGAGTTTCCTAAGCAAGAATTCTACGGTTTGGCCAGTCAAATGCAGCGTTCTTCGATTTCTATACCATCGAACGTAGCTTAGGGTTTTAACAGATTCCACAATAAGGAATATAGACAATTTTTATACGTAGCGTTAGGTTCGTGTGCGGAGTTGGAGACGCAAATAGAAATAGCTATCGAGTTGAAATATATAGGTGAGCAGAGAAGGATTTCTTTACTGGAAAAACTTGACCACGAATCTCGCATGCTCAGGAACTTAATCAAGAAACTCGATTGAATGTATCTGTCAAAATGAATTCGAGATACGAGATACGCTTCACGAGATACGAAGCACGAAATTAGGAGTCTGAAATGCTGCCAGTGAAAGAGTATCAAACAGTTGCAAGTATTGCGGGACCATTAATGCTGGTCGAGATGGTCGATGAAGCAAAATACGGCCACATCGTCGATATCGAGCTTGGCGACGGCTCAATACGTCACGGCCAAATCCTGCAGGTTGAGAATGACAAGGTTCTTGTGCAGGTATTCGAAGGTACACGAGGCATCGATGTCGACACCAGCACAGTTCGCTTCTTAGCCAAGCCTTTGGAGTTCGGCGTATCGCCGGACATCCTTGGCAGAGTCTTTACCGGCCTTGGAATGCCCAAAGACGATGGCCCCCAGATAATCCCTGAAAAGCGCCTTGATGTAAACGGCCAGCCGATAAATCCGTTTGCCCGTAATTATCCAAACGAGTTTATCCAGACAGGCATATCCACAATTGACGGCTTGAATCCTTTGGTGCGTGGTCAGAAGCTACCGATATTTTCCGGCGCAGGTCTGCCGCACGATGAACTGACAGCCCAGTTCGCTCGCCAGGCAACAGTTCTGGGAAAGGGTGAGCAGTTTGCTGTGGTATTCGCAGCAATGGGAATCACCTTCGAAGCCGCACAGTTCTTTATAGATGATCTGCACAACACGGGTGCCATCGAACGTGCCGTCATGTTCATCAATCTCGCAAACGACCCTGCAATTGAACGAATCGCAACGCCGAGATTCGCACTTACAGCCGCAGAATATCTTGCGTACGAGCGTGACATGCACGTTCTTGTGATACTCAACGATATGACTAACTACTGCGAGGCTCTTCGAGAAATCAGCGCCGCCCGTAAAGAAGTGCCAGGCCGACGCGGCTATCCGGGCTATCTCTATACCGACCTTGCGACGGTCTACGAACGAGCCGGACGAATCAAAGATAAAAAAGGTTCGATTACAATGGTGCCGGTCTTGACAATGCCGGAAGATGACAAGACGCATCCCGTCCCGGACCTCACCGGCTACATCACTGAAGGCCAGGTAATTTTGTCGCGTCCTTTGCATCGCCAGGGCGTCGCGCCGCCAGTCGATGTTTTGCCGAGCCTGTCACGATTGAAAGATAAAGGCATCGGCCAAGGCAAGACTCGCGAGGACCACGCCGACCTTTATAATCAGCTTTACGCTGCGTATGCCCGCGGCAAAGAAATGCAGGAACTCGCAACAATTATGGGCGAAGCCGCTCTATCTGACGAAGATAGAAAGTATATGACCTTTGCCAATAACTTCGAGGAAAGGTACATCTCTCAGGACTATTATGAAAACCGCACCATTGAGCAGACGCTCGATCTCGGCTGGGAACTTCTTAGTATGTTCGAGAATGTCGAGCTCAAGCGCATCGATGTCGAGCTTATTAAGAAATATATGCCGAAATTCCGCCACGGTAACTCATCCAACGAGCAATCCAATGATTCATCCAATGATTCATCCGATGAGTCATCCGATGAGCCAGAGCAGCCGACTGACGAGGAACAAACCGTTGAAGAAGAAGTTAAGGAAGTCGTAAGGGCCGAGTAAATGCTTGCGAATGTCAATGCAACCAGGATGGAGCTGCTTCGACTGAGGCGCCGAGTCGCGCTTGCCAGTCGGGGACATCGGCTGCTTAGTGAGAAACGCGACGAGATTTCCCGGCAACTAATGAAAATCGCCCGCGATATTCAGCCGTTGCGCGAAAAGGTAGAGAAAGAGCTGCTGGAGACGTTTCGCCGATTCATGCTCGCTCGCGCGAGTGTTGAGCCGGAGTATACAAAGGCTGCTCTTGAAGTTCCGACAAAGAAACTTAGCCTTGCCATCGATTTTGCCCGCGTCATGAATGTGCGAGTCCCGCATTTATCCAAGGAAATCTCAGGCGAGATTATATGTTATGGTTACGCTACCACCTCAGGCGAAATGGATGTTGCGCTAATGGCTCTTGAGCGTGCTTTTGATAGCCTGATTGAGTTAGCGGAAAAAGAAAAGCAGGCTCGGCTTTTAGCTACCGAGCTTCAGATGACCCGCCGACGTGTCAATGTCCTTGAGCACGTGGTGATTCCAGAGCTAAGGCAGACAATCAGATTTATCTTCGACAAACTCGCCGAAGCGGAACGCGACAATATCTCGCGCCTGATGAAAATCACCGACATCATAAGGGCGTGATTCTTTTCGCGTGTCTCGTTTTTTTCTCTTGCTAAAGCCGAACGCAAGAATCCTTCATGCTTTCTGTAAATCATAAACATCACATGCGTCTTATTCACACCGTATGGGAAGCCACAAAAGCTCAGCTTCTACTTTTTTATTAGCGGCAGATTGGGTTTTGCGTATAATGGCAAACTTGTTCACGAGCATTATGAGGTGGAAGGTAGTCTAAGGAAGATTCTATGGCAAGGAACAAGATAACAATAGTCGGGGCTGGCAATGTCGGGGCGACAGCAGCTCACATCGCCGCGACAAGAGAGCTCGGCGATATCATTCTAATCGATATTGTCGAGGGACTTGCGGAGGGCAAGGCGCTTGACATTGCTCAGGCGGCTCCGGTTCAGCTTTACGATTGTAATATAATCGGTACAACCGACTGGGAAAAAACCAAAGAAAGTGACATCGTCATCATAACAAGCGGCGTTCCTCGCAAGCCCGGCATGAGCAGGGACGACCTGCTCGCAACAAACATTGGGATTGTCAAAGAAGTCAGCAAAAAAATTGTTAAACATTGCCCGAACAGCATTGTTATCGTTGTGTGTAATCCGCTGGACGCGATGGTCTATACCGCTGCGAAAGTTACAGGCTTTGCAAAGAACAAAGTCATAGGAATGGCTGGTGCACTCGATGCAGCGCGATTTAGCTATTTTCTATCAGTTAATCTTGGTGTCAGCGTTAAAGATGTCAAATGCGTCTTGATGGGTGGTCATGGTGATGACATGGTGCCTTTGCCAAGATTCACATCCGTCAGCGGAATATCGGTCACCGAACTACTCAGCGAACAGAAAATAGCTGAACTGGTCGAACGGACACGCAAGGGCGGCATCAAGATTGTAAATCTGCTCAGCTACAGCGCTTACTACGCCCCGGCAGCCGGAGCGGCCAAGATGGCTGAAGAGATCCTAAAAGACCGAAAAATTCTAATCTCTTGCTGTGCTTATTGCGATAGCGAGTATAAAGCCGGAGGCTACTTCGTGGGTGTACCTGCCATTCTCGGCGTGGGCGGAGTTGAGAAGGTCATCGAACTGGACCTGAATGAATCGGAAAGAGCCCAGTTTGAAAAATCGCTCGCACACGTCAAGGCACTTGTAGTTAAAGTAGACTCACTTCTGTGAGCTACCACGATATACGTCGAGCTTACAGAGTGACACCTCCCTATTTCAAGCGTTAAAAAGATAAACGTGTAAAGACCGGCATCAATTTAACACCTAATTTACCACCCTTCCTATCCTTACTTGGCGGCACATTGATGGTTCACTGTCTTAACAGTTGCAGGCATAAAAAAAAGCCAGATTCTAAAATCCAGAATCTGGCTTCGGAGGAGGGTGATGAAAAGCTAATTGTTGGCCTTTATCAAATAAGGCCTTAATCGGTTCTTAACTAACTAATCGAAAAAATGCCCACAATTTCTTTAATAAAAAAAGCAACTTTCCAACAGACTACTCACTTTTCTAACTAACAATCAAGCTATTAGTACAAAATATCCCCATTTTTCTACGACTTTTACTGAAATAGCTTAAATAACATCTTACAGCCACTTTGTTTTACGTTAAAAAAAAATTTTTTAGTTCTGACATTTTAACGGAAACACTGTTACTTCTTCTTCGGATAGACCTATGTATACACAAAAGTTACAACCAAAAACTTCCGACTAGCAAACGTTTATACTCAAACAACACTGTGGCCAAGACATCTCTAACGAGGGTAGTGGTGCATTCAAAACAGAAACTTTTATGGGGATATGAATGGAACCATAGGACTATTGGTCAAAATAGGCAAGTCCAAGCCAATCATCAGCAAACAGCGCCAAGTCAGCAAACTCCACGAGGCCATTCCTGTTCAAATCGCCTGGCGGATTTTCTGCCGACTCCAGCCATCCACCGGACTGAGAACAGTAGTCCTGAAAATCAACGATGCCGTCATTTGTTATGTCTGCCAAGCATACCCAATCATGCGGTGGCATACTTGCTTCGGCTGTGCCGCCATAAGCACCCATATTGATGCGTGTGTTCTGACCCCAGTAGTTATCCGGGTCCTCAGCAACAGACATTAGTTCTTGTCCAAGGGGTGAGCCGGGATTACCCGTGTCAACACACGGACTGGTTACATCATCCCAGGTCCAAATGTTGCGTTGTGTTTTCCAGCTCCAACCTTGACTGGCCAGATGGTAGTCGCCGCCCATCCACATCGCATCTGGATCACCCTGGACCCAGTAGCCAGGTGACACAAAACAAGGATCAGCGTCAATGTTGCCCAGACCAGGCCATCCATCTTGAACATTGCTGTAGATCACAACCGGGAACATGCCCTCTATCTGAACATTATTACAATCACTGCCGTTGTAATAGAGGATAGAGTTAGTGATTATTGGGTTGCTACCACAAATCCCTTGTTGCAAATTTCCAGCAATGGTACAATTAGTGACTGTTGCGTAGTTGTATAAGATAAACCTCCCGCTCTTATCTGCCCACATTTCAATACCAGCTCCTGTATTGGCTGCGATAATACAATTCCTGACTGTTAAATTGCTCTCGTCCAACAACTTGATACCAGGGCCATTGTTTCCAACAATCCTACACTTGGTAATTGTCGGAGACGACGCAGTGCAATACACGCCTATATCTGCGCCGGTAATAGTAAAGCCACTTAAAACACAATTCGCATCTTCACCTCGGGAAAATCTGACTGCTTGACTATCACCCTCGATTACGGTTGCTGTTACAACGGCTGATTCATTGGGATCAACAGAGCTAACTATCAAGTTTTTGCCGCAGAAATCAATGCTTTCATAATAAACTCCTTCATTAACAATTATATTTTCGCCTGCCTGGCCCGCGTTGATTGCGTGCTGAATAAAATCATAGTATTTACCTGTAGTCAGATTCTGAACCGGCCCTTCGGGTACAGAGTATCCGAACCGCAGAGAAAGCCCACCTGCTCGGCCATCCAAATCCTGCCAGACTATTGTTTGCCCATCTACTGCCGGTACTGTACCGTAGTTTAAGCCGTCAAGTGCTATGCTCAGAACACCATACTGCGACGTCAAGTAACAGACACTAATGAGCCCGCCTTGAGCGCTACCTTCGATATAAACTATCAATGAACCATCAACGGCTGGCTGAAGCTGGCTGTCGGGTGCGCGGATAATGACCAGCTCTTGGATGTCTTGTGTATCAGAGATGTCGGCACCATAAATGTCACCGCCATCGTTTCTTTCGTCTGTCCAGACTACGAGATTGCCGGAAATCGCAGGGTCGTATTGGCGGGCAGGATTACTGCAAATTGTAAATACCTTTATGTCATTAAGATCTGAAATATCAGCGCCGTAAATATCTCCATCACCTTCCCACACAACAATATCGCCGGAGATGTCTATGACATCGTCAAAGTCCATTGAATAAGTAAGGCAAGGATAGGGGTCGCGGCTGCCGACATCTTCAGCAATGGTAAAATATACAGGATTATCAAAATCACTGATGTCGGCACCGCATATATTGTAAGGCGTGTTCCACCAGCGATTGGCGCTATTGCCCGGCGGATTCGGGTCGAGATTAAGGTGTTCAAGCCAAACCACCTTATTGTATGAAACCGCCGGATGGCTATAGGACTCCGACCAAGTGTATCCTCTCAAAATTTTTTGAGCGCCGGTGGCGATATTCCTGACAAAGACACTGGTGTTCGAAGGCTCATGACCCCACGGAGACTCAAAATAAGGACCACCGAACCATACTACTATATCG
>Ga0315541_1001243_pt1 | contig 24374 bp, 17 predicted proteins | sample SalMarSW160190MG_FD_203095 | JGI IMG/M metagenome (GOLD analysis project Ga0315541, IMG submission 203095) | Salt marsh sediment microbial communities from the Plum Island Ecosystem LTER, Massachusetts, United States - Salt Marsh Sediment SW1601-190 ...
GCTCGTCCAGATGCGGCCACAGCCGAGCCACCTTCGCCCTCAGCGCACCCATCTCTTGCTCTGCCATGTCTGCCAACATAACGGGCAGGTATCGCAATGTACAGATTATTTACTTCCACTGCCTTACGGGAACGTCGGCGGCGATGCTCATCGGGTCGGCGTCAGCTTGGGGAGAGGATCTCGTCGAGGAGCGCCGCGGTGCGGTCGGCGGCGCCCAGGTGGGCGTGAATATAGCCGAAGGCTCGAGCGGCGGCGTAGTCACGCGCAGCCGCGTCCCCCATCCATGCGTGCAACGCTTCGGCCATGCCCACGTCGTCATGCACGTCCCGTGCCGCGCACGCCGCGAGGAGATCTCCCGCAGCCCGGGTGTTCCCCCTCCGAGGGCCGAAGAGCACCGGGACGCCGGCGGCCGCAGGCTCCAGCACCGAGTGGAGACCCGCCGCGTGGAACCCACCTCCCACATACGCCACGTCCGCCACGGTGTAGAGGTGCGCGAGCACCCCCACCCTGTCCACCACGACCGCGTCCACCCCCACCGCGCCCTTCCCTTCCACGTCCGCCAGCGAAGCTGATCGCCACCCCCGCCGCGACAGGTCGGCGAGGAGTTCCCGGACCACCTCGGGATGAGGCTCGTGGGGAGTGAGGACGGCGCGCAGCCCCGGCTCGCGCCGCCGCGCTGTGTCCAGCGCCGGAAGGAGCACGCGCAGGTCCGAGGGCCACGTGGAGCCGGCCACCACCGTCGGGCGCGGCTCGGCGTGGAACGGGGCGAGCCAGGGAGAAGCGGGGTCAGCGCCCCGGGCGCGCTCCGCCGCCGAGTCCACTGCCGGGTCTCCGGTCACATGAACCACCGCTGCGGGAACCCCCAGCCACCGAAGCCCTTCGGCGTCGGTCTCGGCGATGGCGCAAGCCAGGGAGAGCCGGGACCATGTGGGGCGCAGCAGCGCCCTGCCCGGCCAGCGCGCGCGCCGGGCCCCTGGAGGGACCGACCCTCCCACCAGCGCCACGGGAATGCCGCGCCGAGCGGCCTCCTCCACCAGCACCGGCCACGCCTCGGTCTTCGTGAACGCCACCACCCCGGGCACAACCGCGTCCAGCGCGGGGGCCATCTCCTCAGGGAGATCCCAGGGCAGGTACCCCGCCCACGCCCCCCCCATGCGCGCCGCCAGCGCCTCCGCCGAGGGAGAGAAGTGGGTGAAGATAGCCTGGAGGCCGGGGCGCCGGCGGAGGAGTGCCTCGAGAACCGCCCTGGCCTGGAGCCCCTCTCCCACCGACGGGGCGTGCAACCACAACCCGGGCCGGGCCCGGTCGCGCTCCGAGTCGGCCCACGCCGCCAGTCCCCGGAGGGAACGACTCCTCCCCGCGATGCCACGGGCCACCTTGGACGCACTCCGCTCCAGGGCGGGAGCCGCGGCCCGGAGCAGTCGCTGTACGAATCGGTAGAGAAGGGCGGCGGCCATGGCCCGAGGATAGACCCCCGGGTCCCGTCCCGGAAGGCCGCCGGGACCCGTACATTGCTGGACGGGAACGAACGCCCACCCCCTCCGCGGGAGCGCCATGAATTTCCAGATCACGGTGCGATACGGCGATCGCAGCAAGCGGTACCACGTTTTCCAGGTGCAGGCTCCCGATGCCCGCGAGGCGTTGGCCACCGCCGCCGCGGAGATGCCCGCCGGCATCGTCCCCGAGGCGGACCTGGTGGAGATCCGCATCGCCGTGGATCCCGACGCCCGGGAGCGCCTGGGAGAATTCTAGAGACCGGGCGGGAACGGCGCCGGCCGGACACGGCGGCTCCCGCCCCCGGAAGGCTGCAGCATCGGCGTCCGTACCCAGGATACATGAGCACACCATCTCCCCGGAGGAGATCATGGGTTCCATCATCGTCGCCATCTTCGCCATCCTCCTCGGCGCCGCCATCCGCGGCCTGGGGCCCAGCCTGGGCAGACAGGTCTCCGCCGGATCCGCGCGCCTGGTGGGCCACGGGTTCATGGGCGCCGGCGTCCTCCTCGCCGTCGCGAACACCGTGACGGTGATCTCGGTGGGTGAGGTGGGGATCCAGCACTTCCTGGGGAACATCTCCCAGACCGCGCTGGACCAGGGCGTGCACGTCATCAACCCGCTGGCCAGCGTGGAAAAGATGTCCACCCGGGAGCAGAGCTTCCCTTCCGACGGGAGCGTGGAGCGTATCGACGCCCAGACCAGCGAGCAGCTCAACGTGTCGATGGAGGTCTCGCTTCTCTACCGCATCGATCCGGCCAACGCCCCGGACCTGTACCAGCGCATCGGCTCCGAGGAGCAGATCAAGAGCCGCATCGTCATGAACTCGGTGAGGAACGGCGTGCGCGACGCGGTGGCGACCAAGTCCATCAACGAGATCTTCTCCCCCAACCGGCGCGAGCTGGCCACGCAGATGAAGGAGGCCATCCAGACCAAGGCGGGGGACCGCATCGAGGTCCTGGACGTCTTCGTCCGCGACGTGCAGGCCCCTCCCCTGGTGCGCCAAGCCATCGAGGAGAAGCTCCAGCGCGAGCAGAACGTGGCCGCCGAGCGCTTCCAGACGGAGATCATCCAGGAGAAGGCCCGCCAGCAGACCGAGCAGGCCAAGGGCATCGCCGAGGCTCAGCGCATCATCTCCCAGGGCCTCACGCCGCAGTACCTGACCTTCTACTACATCGAGCAGCTCGCCAAGCTCCCGGCGGGCTCGGTGGTCTACGTGCCCACGGAAGGTGGCGTCCCGCTCATGCGGCCCGTCGGCGGAGGCGTGCGCTAGCGTGGCACGGTCGCTCGGTAGCCGGGTCCTGCGCGCGCTCCTAGTCGCGGCCGTCCTCGGCATGGGGGCCCTGGCGTGGGCGTGCTCCCCGGTCTACGTCATCAAGGCCGGGATCGCCGAGGCGAAGATCCTGCGGGCCCGGCGCCCCATCCCCGAGGTGGTGGCGGACCCGTCCACCGACCCCGACACCCGGGCGAAGCTGGCCTGGGTGCTGGAGGCACGCACCTTCGCGGTGGAGCGGATGGGGATCGACGCCGGCGACGCCTACACCATGTATACCCGCCTGGACCGGGACACCCTGGCCCTGGTGCTGTCCGCGGCGGAGAGGGACCGCCTGGCGCCCAAGACCTGGTGGTTCCCCGTGGTGGGACGCGTGCCCTACAAGGGCTTCTTCGACCGGGACGACGCCCTCTCCGCCCAGGCCGGCCTCGAGAGCGAGGGGTTCGACACGTACCTCCGGCCCACTGCGGCGTTCAGCACCCTGGGGTGGTTCAACGACCCCATCCTCTCCACCGTGCTCCGCGCCGACGAGGTGGACGTGGTGGAGACGGTGCTCCACGAGCTGTCGCACACGTTCCTGTTCGTGCCGGGGCAGGTGGGGTTCAACGAGAGCTTCGCCATGTGGGCGGGGCGGGTCGGAGCCATCGAGTTCTTCTGCAACCGCCCCGGGAGCGGGCCCGGCTCGGTGAAGTGCCTGCGTGCGCAGGCGCGCTGGCGCGACGAGCAGCGCTTCAGCGCCTTCCTGGACGGCCTGGTGGAGGAGCTGCGCACCCTCTACGGGTCCGACGCCCCGAGAGAGGACAAGCTCCGGGGCCGCGAGGAGATCTTCGCCGGCGCGCTGGCGCGCTTCGACGCCGAAGTGGTCCCGACGTTCGAGGAGTCGGCGTACGGGGGATTCCGGCGCACGCCCCTGAACAACGCGACCCTCCTGGGCCGGATCTTCTACTACCACCGCCTCCCCGACTTCCAGGCGCACCTGGAGCGGCACGGCGGAGACCTCAAGGCCGCCCTCGCCGCCATGAAGGCCGGGGTGGGCTCGGTGGACGATCCGTTCGCCCTCCTCCCCTCGGGGTCGCCGGTCCCTTAGCTTGGGGCTTCGCCAAGCACCCTGAAGCAGGGCCGTACCGACCGTATGTCCAACGAAGACAGAGAGGCCTACGTCCCCTCCCAGGTGGAGGAGAAGTGGCAGCGCCTCTGGGATGAGCGGGGCACCAACGCGTTCACCCTCGACGAACTGAGGAACGCCGCCGACCCGTTCTACAACCTCATGATGTTCCCCTACCCCTCGGCCGAGGGGCTCCACGTCGGGAATATCTACGCATTCACCGGAGCCGACGTGCACGGCCGCTACCAGCGCCTGCGCGGCCGCACCGTCTTCGAGCCCATCGGGTTCGACGCCTTCGGGATCCACTCGGAGAACTTCGCCCTGAAGCGCGGGGTCCACCCCATGGACCTCATCCCGTCCAACGTGGCGAACTTCACCCGGCAGCTGCGGCGCACGGGCGGGATGTTCGACTGGCGGCACACCGTGGATACCACCCACCCGTCCTACTACAAGTGGACGCAGTGGGTCTTCCTCCAACTCTTCAAGGCGGGGCTGGCCGAGCGCAAGGAAGCGCCGGTGAACTGGTGCCCGTCGTGCATGACCGTGCTGGCCAACGAGCAGGTCATCGGCGGCGCCTGTGAGCGCTGCCAGACCGCGGTGGAGCAGCGCCGCATCGCCCAGTGGTTCTTCCACATCACGCGCTATGCCCAGCGCCTCCTGGACAACCTGGACACGCTCGACTGGTCCGAGAGCACCAAGGCCGCCCAGCGCAACTGGATCGGCCGGAGCGACGGCGCGCGCCTGCGCTTCCCCGTGCTGGACGCCGAAGGTGGGGACAATGGGACCTTCATCGAGGTCTACACCACCCGCCCGGACACGCTCTATGGCGCGACCTACATGGTCCTCGCCCCCGAGCACCCCTTCGTGGACCAGGTCACCGATGACGGACACCGTCCGCCGGTGCTGGCCTACCGGGCGGAGGCGGCCAAGAAGGACCTGGTGGCGCGCCAGAAGGTGGACAAGACCAAGACCGGCGTCTTCACCGGCGGCTACTGCCGCAACCCCGTCACCGGCGCGCCCATCCCCATCTGGATCGCGGACTACGTCCTGACGGGCTACGGCACCGGCGCCATTATGGCGGTGCCCGGCCACGACGAGCGCGACTTCGAGTTCGCCCAGCAGTTCGAGCTGCCCATCGTGCGCGTGGTGGCGGGCCCGGGTGACAGCTCGGACACGCCGCTGAGCGAGGCGTACCTGGGCGACGGCGTCATGGTGAACAGCGGGTCCCTCGACGGCCTCCCCTGGCCCGAGGCCAAGGTGAGGATCGTAGAGATGCTGGCCGGGCGGGGCCTGGGCGAGCCTGAGGTGAATTTCAGGCTGCGCGACTGGTGCATCTCGCGGCAGCGGTACTGGGGCCCACCCATCCCCATCATCCACTGCGATGCGTGCGGGCCGGTGGCCGTGCCGGATGAGGACCTGCCCGTGGTGCTCCCGCGGGTGACGGACTTCAAGCCCGACGACACCGGAGTCAGCCCCCTGGCCCGCGTGGCCGATTGGTACCGGACCACCTGCCCGGAATGCGGCGCCCCCGCCCGCCGGGAAACCGACGTGTCCGACACGTTCCTGGACAGCGGCTGGTACTTCCTCCGCTATCCGTCCACCGATTTCGACGACCGTCCCTTCGACTCCGACCTCACGTCGAAATGGCTCCCGGTGGATGCATACATCGGCGGCAACGAGCACGCCGTGCTCCACCTGCTCTACTCCCGGTTCCTCACCATGGTGCTCCACGACCTGGGGCACCTGGGCTTCGAGGAGCCCTACAAGACCTTCCGGGCCCACGGCCTCATCATCGCCGAGGGCGCCAAGATGTCGAAGAGCAAGGGAAACGTGGTCGTGCCCGACCCCATCATCGAGGAGTACGGGGCCGATGCGTTCCGCATGTACCTCATGTTCCTGGGGCCCTTCGAGAGCGGCGGAGACTACCGCCAGGAGGGGATCCAGGGTCCCTTCGGGTTCCTGCACCGCCTCTTCGACACGGTGGTGTCCGCCGGCGACGGCCAACCGGATCCGCAGGTCGAGCGCAGGCTGCACCGTACGATCAGGCAGGTGACCGAGCAGCTCGGTGACCTCCAGTACAACACCGCCGTCGCCGCCATGATGGAGTACCTGAACGCGGTCCGCTCCGGCGGGCGTCAGGCGGCGCGCTCCGAGGTGGAGCCTCTGGTCGTCCTGGTGGCTCCCTTCGCGCCCCACCTGGCCGAGGAGCTGTGGGAAAGACTCGGGCACACGGAGAGCATCTTCCACGGCGCCAACTGGCCGGCGTACGACGAGGCCAAGACGGTGGACGACACAGTGAAGATCGCCGTGCAGGTCAACGGCAAGCTCCGCGGCACCGTCCATGCGGCCAAGGGCGCGCCCGAGGCCGACGTGGTGGCGCTGTCCCGGAAGGACGAGAACGTGGCGCGCCACCTGGTGCACGTCACCGAGCGGAAGGTCGTGTTCATCAAGGATCGCCTGGTCAACTTCGTCGTGTCATGAACGAGATCGAACGCCTGGCCGTGGATGCGATCCGCGTCCTCTCCATGGATGCGGTGCAGAAGGCCAACTCCGGCCATCCGGGCACGCCCATGGCCCTCGCGCCCATGGGGTACGTGCTCTTCCACCGCCACCTGCGCCACAACCCGGCCAACCCGGCGTGGCCCGACCGGGACCGCTTCGTGCTGTCGGCGGGACACGCCTCCATGCTCCTCTACTCGCTCCTGCACTTGAGCGGGTACGACGTATCCCTGGACGACATCCGTCGGTTCCGCCAATGGGGATCCCGGACCCCTGGACACCCGGAGTACGCCCACACCCCCGGAGTGGAGTCCACCACCGGACCCCTGGGCCAGGGCGTGGCCATGTCCGTCGGGATGGCGCTGGCCGAGCGCTGGCTCGCCGCACGCTTCAACCGCCCGGGCCACGATCTGGTGAGCCACTTCACGTACGCGCTCTGCTCGGACGGGGACCTCATGGAGGGGATCTCCCACGAGGCCGCCGAGTTGGCGGGGCATCAGAGGCTCGGCAAGCTGGTCTGGATCTGGGACGACAACCGGATCTCCATCGAGGGCTCCACCGACCTGGCGTCGTCCACGGACCAGGCGAAGCGCTTCGAGGCGTACGGCTGGCACGTGGTCCATGTGCACGACGGCAACGACCTGCACGCCATGGACCTGGCGCTGGAGGAGGCGCAGCGGGAGACGGACCGTCCCAGCCTCGTCGTCCTGCGCACCACCATCGCATGGGGGAGCCCGAACAAGGCGGGGAGTGCCGAGACCCACGGCGCGCCCCTCGGCGAAGCCGAGATCGAAGCCACCAAGAAGAACCTGGGCTACCCCTCCCTCGAGCCCTTCTTCGTGGACGAGCGGGCGCGTGAGCACTGGGCGCTCTGCCGTCGCAAGGGCGAGCGCTTGGAGGAGACGTGGCAGGCCCGCTATGCCATCTACCGGGCCGAGCACGAGGAGATGGCGAACGAGTTCGACCGACTGATGGCCGGCCGCCTCCACAGCGGTTGGGACGCCCGCCTGCCGGACCTCACGGCGCCCGCGAAGCCCGACGCCACGCGCGGGTGGTCCGGGAAGGTGATCCAGGGGCTGGCGGCGGGGATGCCCGAGCTCATCGGCGGATCCGCGGACCTGGGCCCGTCGAACAAGACCGACGTCAAGGGCTCCAACTCTCTCCTCCCCCAGAACCCCGGCGGGAGGGTGATGCACTACGGCATCCGCGAGCACGCCATGGGCGCCGTCATGAACGGCATGTGCCTGCACGGAGGAGTGCGCCCGTTCGGAGGCACGTTCCTGGTGTTCTCCGACTACATGCGCCCCGCCATCCGCCTCGCGGCGCTCATGGGCCAACCCGCGGTGTACGTGTTCACCCACGACTCCATTGGGGTCGGCGAGGACGGCCCCACCCACCAACCCGTGGAGCACCTGGCCGCGCTCCGGGCCATCCCTGGTCTCGTGGACCTCCGCCCCGGCGACGCCGCCGAGACCGCGGTCGCCTGGCGCCTGGCCGTGGAGCGAACCGATGGCCCCAGCTTCCTGGCGCTGTCGCGCCAGGGCGTCCCCCTCCTGGACAGGGCGTCGCTGGAGTCCGCCGAAGGAGTGCGCCGGGGCGGCTACATCCTCGCCGAGGCCGGCGGGGGACGGCCGGCGGTGATCCTCATCGCGTCGGGAACCGAGTTGGGCATCGCCATGGAGGCCCGCGCCGTCCTGGAGTCCGGCGGGACGCCCGCGCGCGTGGTGAGCTTGCCGAGCTGGGCTCTCTTCGCCGCGCAGGCTCCATCGTATCGGTACCAGGTCCTCCCGCCTGCGGTCACGGCCCGGGTGTCGGTGGAGGCAGGCACCACCTTCGGTTGGGAGCGCTGGGTGGGAAGCCGCGGAACCGCCCTCGGCCTCGACCGCTTCGGGGCGTCCGCCCCGGCGGATACGCTCTACGAGCGTTTCGGAATCACCGTGGACACGGTGGTGGAGGCGGCCCGGGCCCTGCTCTGAGCTCCCCGGGCCCGGGCACCGGTGAACTTACTCCTGCCGGTGAACGATCGCCTTCAGCACCACGAACCCGATGATCCCCGCCAGCGCCGAGGTCACCAAGACCGAGAGCTTCGCCGTGGCGACCAGCGCCGGATCGCTGAAGGCCAGCTCGGTGATGAAGAGGGAGACGGTGAACCCGATCCCCCCGAGGAGGGCCACGCCCGCGACGTGCTGCCAGCAGACCCCCTCCGGAAGCGACGCCGCGCCGATGCGCACCGCCAGCCAGGAAGCCACCACGATCCCCACGAGCTTACCGAGGATCAGGCCCCCCGCGATCCCCAGGGCGATGGGGCTGCGCACCGCGGCCGCCACGCTCTCGGCCGTGATCTCCACGCCGGCGTTCGCGAACGCGAAGAGCGGGAGCACCACGAACGCCGTCCACGGGTGGAACTTCCGCTCCAGGCGCTCCACCGGCGATTCGGTGTTCACCATGAGCTCCTCCAGCTTTCCCGACGCCGCCTCCATCTCGTCGTGGTGGCCCGCCTCCAGGCACCTCTCCATGCGGTCCAGGAGCATGCGGCCTTGGCTCAGCAGCGTCCGGTCGTCGTAGAGGTGGCTCGCAGGCGTCAGCAACGCGAGGACCACCCCCGCCAGCGTGGCGTGGACCCCCGACTGGTGAAACGCGATCCAGAACAGGAACCCCGGAAGCACGTACGCGAACGACCTGCGAATGCCGGCGCGCCGGAGCAGGAACATGAAGGCCAGGATCCCGGCGGCCACCAGCAGCGCCCCCGGCGCGAGCTTCTCGGTGTAGAAAAACGCGATCACGAGGATCGCGCCCAGGTCGTCCACGATGGCCAGCGCCAGCAGGAACACCCGCAACTGCGCGGGCAGGCTCCGGCCCAACAGTCCGAGGACGCCCAGGGCGAAGGCGATGTCCGTGGCCATGGGGATTCCCCATCCCCTCGCTCCCTCCCCCGCCGTGTTCAGCGCGAAGTAGATGAGCGCCGGACCCACCATTCCCCCCACCGCCGCGAAAGCCGGGAGCGCGGCCCTCCTGGGTGAGGACAGGTGCCCGTGGAGGAGCTCGCGCTTGATTTCCAGCCCCACCACGAAAAAGAAGAGGGCCATGAGCCCGTCGTTCACCCAGTGGTGCAGGCTCAGGGAGATCGTCACCACCGCCAGGTCCAGCGTGACCTTGGTCTCCCACAGCGCGTGGAAAGCGTGGGCCAGGGGGGAGTTGGCGATGACCAGCGCCGCAATGGCCGCCGCCAGGAGCACCGCCGACCCTGCCCACTCTGTGGCGATGAAGTGCTGCACGGGGAACAGCAGCTCCCGCGCCACCCGGTCCTGCGTGACCCCCTGCTCCAGCAGGCCGCGCCCTCGTGCCTTGCCGCCCATCAGGCCACCCTCCTGCGCAGCGCCGCAGGCAACGGCGGCACGCGTGTCACCCGCTCGTGGCGACGACGGCGCTGCACCACCGGCCGGTCGTAGCACGACTCGGCCCGGCACCCGGCCTGGCGCGCCCACTTCTTCCAGGCCGCGCCGTGTCCATAGGAGCCCTCCAGGACCCATTCGGCCACGTGGGCCATCTCGTGGAGAAGCGTGTCCATGCGCTCGGCGCCGTTTCCTTCGAGCATGAGGTCGACGTTCAGGGCCAGTTCGATGACGACGCGCCGCCCTTCGTGATCGCGTCCGGGGAGCATGTGCCCCAGTCCCACCTTCATCCGATTGCTGAGGCGGATGGGGATGTCGTCAGGCAACAACCCGTCAAAGCGCGTTTTGTTCAGATAGCGGTATACCGCCCGCAGGTACCGGCGCTGCTCGGGCGTCCCACAGCAGCGCGTGACCTCGGCGTCGCCAGCGCACCGCGTCGCCGCCCGCCGTTGGCGCTGGGCGTACGACGCACGCACCGCCTCGAGCACCGGCGCAAGTCCGGGCCACGTGCGCACCCGCTCGGAGGCCTCGCGCACGGACGCGCTGCGCCAGCCTCTTCCGCGCACGATGACAGCCAGAGCGTCCAGGATGAACGCGGGCGCACGACGGTACGCGACATGCAGATTGAGCACCGTAGCGTCCTGCGTGAGGGACCAGATGATGCTCCGATTGGCGCGGAAATTCACGCTTTTCAGGCGTCTGGCCCCTCGGAGCCGCAGCTCGCGCAGGGTCTCCTCGGTGGACCGGGCCCGCATGATCTCCTCTCCGGATGGACGCTTCGCGCGCTTCGTCGCAGAGGACAATGATGAGGGCTCGAACGCCTCCGCGCACCCCCTGTCGAGGCATTTTCGGGACACTCCGCGACACCCCTCCAACACACCCTAGGGGTTGGGCCCCGCCGGAAGCGAGCCACGACATCTTGTGTGATGACGCGCTGAACCTATTGCGTTCCTGTATCGGATTGCACTACATAGATACCGTTCGCGAACTACATGGTCGTACCCTGCTTCCGGAGGCGTCCCGTGGCGACCAAGAAGCCCGCAGCAAAGAAGAAGGCAGCGAAGAAGGCCCCGCCCAAGAAGAAGGCGGCGAAGAAGGTCGCGAAGAAGCCGGTGAAGAAGGTCGCGAAGAAGAAGGTCGCGAAGAAGCCGGCCAAGAAGGTCGCGAAGAAGAAGGTCGCGAAGAAGCCGGCCAAGAAGGTCGCGAAGAAGAAGGTCGCGAAGAAGAAGGTCGCGAAGAAGCCGGCCAAGAAGGTCGCGAAGAAGAAGGTCGCGAAGAAGCCGGCCAAGAAAGCCGCCGGTGCGAAGAAGAAGCCGGCCAAGAAGGCCGCTGCCGCTCCCGTCGTTCCTGCCGCTCCTGCGCCGATCATGAAGACAGCGAAGAAGGCGGCGAAGAAGGTAGCGAAGAAGCCGGCCAAGAAGGCGGCGAAGAAGCCCGCGAAGAAGGCCGCCAAGAAGAAGTAAGGTCGGCCGGACCGCGCGGTCCCTAAGGCGCCGGCGCCCCTCCGGGTGCCGGCGCCTTGCCTTTGCGGAGGCATTCCATCACTGCGCCGAACTCCTCACGCAGCTCGGGCAACGCCAAGCGTGCCCCCTCCGCGTCCGCGTCCCGACCCAGATTCTCCATGACCTGCAGGAGCCGGTAGAGCCGGTTCGCGTGGATGTTGCCCGAGGACGACTTCAGCGAGTGGGCCCGCCTGCGCGTCCCTTCGGTGTCACCGGCCGTCGCGGACTCTTCCAGCCCCGCGAAGAGCACCGGCGACTCCTCCAGGTAGATGGCCACGGTGGTGTCCACCACGTCCTCGACACCCGCCTCGCGCATGAGGGCCCGAAATCCCTCCAGGTCCACCGGATGCTCCTGCCTACCGCCCTCATCCATGGCCGCTCCTCCTGCCTCGACTTGCTCCCGGGCGACCGCTGATGCATCCACCGGCACTCTCGCCCACCGCTCCACCATCTCGTACAGATCCTCAGGCTTGAACGGCTTGGCCAGGAAGTCGTTCATTCCCACCGCTCGGCTGCGCTCCCGCTCCTCGGCGAAGGCGTGCGCGGTCAGCGCCACGATGGGAAGCGTGTCCGCGTCGGCGAAGCTCCGGATGGTCCGCGTGGCCTCGTGCCCGTCCATCTCCGGCATCTGGATGTCCATGAGCACGAGGTCGAACCGATCTCGCTGCGCTGCCTCCACCGCCTGCCTCCCATCGCTTACGGCGAACACCTCGTGGCCCCGCTTCCTGAGCAGGGCCACAACGACCTGCTGGTTCACCGGGTTGTCCTCGGCCAGGAGGATGCGAGCCCTCCCCTTCACGCGAGAGATGGTCTCCCGGGTCACCAGGCGACGCTCGCGTCCCACCTGGCCCGACTGGCTCAGAAGCACGGTGAGCGCCTTGAGCAGCTCGGTGCGGGACACGGGCTTCGCAAGATAGCCCCCGACTCCCAGCGCCCGGGCGTGATCCGCGCCCCCCGTAAGAGCCGCGGACGTCACCATGAGGATGCGCGGGGAGCCGTACGACGGGTCCTCATGCACCGCCTGGGCGAGCTCGAACCCCTCCCTGCCCGGCATCATTTGATCGAGGATGACCACGTCGAAGGGCTCTCCCCGGTCGGCCGCCCCGCGCGCTTCCGCCAGCCCCTCGTCCACGCCCACGGCCTCGGTGGCCACGGCGCCCACGTGGGCCAACGCTTCGGAGATGATGCGGCGCGCGGTGGCATTGTCGTCCACGACCAGGTACCGGCAACGGGAGAGCGGCACCTGCTCCGTGGTGCGGGTCTCCGGCGGCCTGGTCTCCTGGACACCTTCCATGAGCAACTCGAAATGGAAGAGGCTCCCCTTCCCGGGTTCGCTTTCCACCACGAGCCTGCCGCCCATGAGCTCGACGAGCCGCTTCGAGATGCTGAGCCCGAGCCCCGTCCCTCCGTGGGTCCGGGTGGTGGAGGAATCGGCCTGCTCGAAAGCGCGGAAGATCACCTCGTGCTTCTCGCGCGGGATTCCGATCCCGGTATCGCGGACGCTGAAGTGAATCCGGTGCCGGTCCCCCTCGAGCCCCGCGTAGCGGGCCGAGATCTCGACCTCGCCGCCCCGGGTGAACTTCACCGCGTTGCCCACGAGGTTGGCCAGCACCTGGCGGAGGCGGTGCGGGTCGCCTCGAACGCCCTGTGGCACACCCTCGCCCACGTTCACGATGAGCTCGTCATCCGCTCCCGCCGCGGACCCGGCGAAGACCCGGCCCACCTCGGCCACGATCTCGTGCAGGTTGAAGTCCACCGCTTCCAACTCGAGCTGGCCAGCCTCGACCTTCGACACGTCGAGGACATCGTTGAGGATGCGCAGCAGACCCTGGCCCGAGGAGCGGATGACCTCCGCCGTGTTCCGCTGATCGTCGGTGAGGGGCGTGTCCAGGAGGACCTCCACCATCCCCAGGATGCCGTTCATGGGGGTGCGGATCTCGTGGCTCATGCTCGCCAGAAACGCGCTCTTCGCCCGCCCCGCCTCCTCGGCCTGGATGCGCGCGACCTTCTGCGCCTCCTGGGCCTCGACCTGCTGGCTCACGTCCTCGGCAAGGAGGAGGATGGTCCCCGCGGCCGTGTCCTCGGGCTGGGTGCCGGAGAGGCGCACCCACATCGTGGTCCCGTCGGCGCGGCGCAGGGGAAGGTCGGCCACGGCCGCACGCCGATCCATGAGCGTCTCCAGGAAGGTGGCCACCGACGGCCCCTCCCTGTCTCCCGACACCAGGGGGATGAACGGCCGGCCGATCACCGCGTCCGCTGAGTGGCCGAAGGCCCTCTCGAAAGCCGGGTTCACCCGCACCACGGCACAGTCGCCGTCCAGCACGACCACCGACAACGGCGCGGAAGCGATGAGGGAGTCGAGGAAGTCCCGGCTCCGGTCCGTCTCTTCCTTGGCGATGGCCAGCCGCTCACCGGCGCGGATCTCGTGCAGCAGCATCTGGTGGGCGCGCCGATGCACCACCACCATGAACGGCGCGAACAGCGCGACGAGCAGGAGCATGACGGCGTGGTCGTGGGTCCATCCGCTGAGAAGGATGGTGAGGACCAGGGGCCCGAAGAGAAGCCCCATGAAACCCAGGAACGACCTGGCGTCCGCCACCAGCGTGGACGTCCCCGCGGCGACCAGTCCCGCGAAGATGAGGAGCAGGAAGAGGAGGCCCTCCACGTCGGCGCCGACGTGCAGGAGCGCCCAGCCACCCCAGAGGGACGCCGCGATCCAGATGTCCCTGCGCACCAGAGACAGCACGGTGGAGGAGTCAGTTGCACGCTCCAGCACCCTCCAGCGGTTCACCGTCCGTGCGCCGGCCGTGGCCACGAAGAGGCCGAGCCAGGTCAGGCTTGCCCACGGCGGTATGCCCTCCCAGAAGACGAAGACCGTGACCGCGGCCAGGAGGACGTGGGCCACGTCCGCGGAGGGCCTCCCCCCCAGCAGGTGCTCCGCCAGCGCCGACTCCAGCGATGCGGCGAGACGGACTTCCACTGCCGGGAAGCCCTGTGCGGGCGGCGGGGCGCTCCCCCGGGACGGCGCGGAGCGGGGTTGGGTGGGCAGGTCGGCGTCGGTCATGGGTCAGGGGACGGAGGCGAGGGCCTCAATAGTACGGCCCGGGCTGCGGGACGCCACAACGCCCCACCGCCCGGGCCGTGCCTCCTCCCAGGGCTGCGCCGTTAGAACGCTGCCGTGACGCCGGCGATGAACCGGGTCCGCTTCAGCTCCAGGTCCCGGCTCACCTCCGCCAGGAGGCGGACGTTGCGGGCGTAGAGGTAGTTGGCGGTGAAGCCCACCGATTCGTACTTCTCCAGGAACCCCTCCTCGCCCGCCCGCACCGTGAAGATCGGGCTGTTCGCCTCGATGCGGTTGTAGAGCACGGTGAAGTGCACGTTCCCGCCGGCGCCCTGGGGAAAGAAGAGCATCTCCCCCATGTAGCTGTCCACGTCGGTCTCCAGAGGATCGTCGGCGCCGAAGTTGCACCGCACGTCGGTTCTGGCACACGTCTCGAGGTAGAACGGGTTGCCGTCCTTCCGGTACAGGTACTGGAGGTTGAACTCCACCTTCTCCCCCAGGGGGATGGTGGCGTCGGGGCCGAACACCTGGAGCGAGCTCCTCAGGTCGTCGGCCTTCTCCTCCCCCGTGTAGAAGAAGCCGCCCACCCGGGCGAAGCCCAGGTCCTGGCTGAGCCGCACCCCGAAGTGCTTGCCGTTGTCCGTGTCGTAGTTTTTGGACTCGGTAGCATGGGAAAGCCCCCGTCCGTTCACGACCTGGACGAAGAGGTCCGCGTTCTTCCAGGGCGACGTGGTGGCCATGAGCCCCCGCTCGTACGTCAGGTCCGCGCGGACGTCCCCGACACGCACCCGGTACGGCATGTAGTCCTCGTACTCCAGGCGGACTTCCCGCTTGTAGAGCGGGTCCGACACCTGGAACTGACCGGCCATGAGGTCCCAACCGCTCCCGAGAACGTCATTGAACTGGAGGTACGCATCCTCCAGCCCGGCCACCTCCCCCCGCTCGGACATGAAGAAGTAGAGGTAGTAGGAGATGTCGTCGGTCACCTGCCCGCCCGTGAGCAGCTTGACGCCCCAGGGGATCTTGAGGTCCGTGGCGACCACATCGTCACCCCCGGAGAGCCCGCTCATGTAGGCGTCCACCCGGATGGCCAGGGGGATGTCTCGCTGGAGCCTGAGCATGGGATCGCCGGTGGTCAGGGTGTCCACGGGCGTCTCCCCCCTCGCCATCTGGAAGCCGTTGCCGGCGAACGTCTCCCCGAAGGCGGTGAGGCGGGGAATGGGCGCGTGGCAGAGGGCGCAGGTGAGCCTGTACTTCCGCGCGAACGCGGGGATGGCCTGGGCTTGGTTGGGCAGCAGCGGCAGGAGGAGAAGCGCGGCCAGTGCGGCCTTCAGGGTGCTTCGCGGGGCAGTAGGCATGGAGGTCTCCTGGCAAACGGAGTCGAGGGGCGGCTCCCAGGAATCAAGCTTCTGCACTCGGGGGGGTCTCCGCTGTCGGGAAAAGCCTGACAACGGCGTCCCGCGGGGGGGTTACCCGCCCCGGGGTCGCGGCGGGAGGCTTACGGGGCAGGAGCCCCCTATTGCCACCCGGGGGCTCCGCCCCCCTCTTGGCAGCGGCATCATCCACCGCTTCCACGAGAACCCCATGCTCTCAACGTCGCGCGCCGCGTCCCGCCGTCGGCGCCACTCCCTCCCCATCCTGGCCGCGGCCCTCGCCCTTGCCGCGTTCGGCGCGCCCCAGGCCGCCGTGTCACAGTCCATGGGGGCGGTGGGTGGACCCGGCTCCGCCAACTATCCGCTCGCCGCCCGCTTCGCGCCCTACAAGATCCGGGAACTGGTGAAGAGCACCACCCTCACGCCCCGATGGATCCAGAAGACGGACCGGTTCTGGTACGAGTGGGAGACCACCCAGGGCATGACCTTCTGGCTGGTGGATCCGGCCCTGGGGACCAAGCGCCAGATCTTCGACAACGATCGCATCGCTGCGGAGCTCACCCGTCTCACCCGGGATCCCTGGGATGGCCAGCACCTGTCCATCCGCAACATCCGCTTCATCAGCGACAACACGCTCCAGTTCGAGGTCCAGTCGTCCGAGGACGAGGAGATCCGGAAGGAGGAGACCGACACGCTCCAGCAGGACCAGCAGGACAAGCAACGTCAGCGTCCTCCGCGCCCGAAGAAGAAGGTCTTCCACTTCGAGTACGACGTCGCCACCCAGACCCTGCGCCAGCTCGAGGACTACGAGGGCCCGGACAACCACCCCCGATGGGCCGGCGTGTCCCCCGATACCGCCTGGGTCGTGTTCAGCAGGGAGTTCAACCTCTGGGCCATGACATGGGAGGAGTACCGGAAGGTCCTGGACGCCCGCCGCGGCAAGTCGGGCGCCGAGGCCGACTCGGCCGAGTGGAAGCTGGAGGGGCTCCAGGAGATCCAACTCACCACCGACGGTGAGCGGGACTATGCCTACGGCACCCAGGGGCGAGGCGAGAACGACGAAGAGACCCTGAAGGAGTTCAAGCGGCGTCAGCGAGCCGGAATCAGCTGGAGCCACGACGCCCGCTGGTTCGCCCTCACCCGCCAGGACAGGCGCAAGGTGGGAGACCTGTGGGTGGTGCACGTGGCGGGCGACAAGCGCCCGAAGCTGGAGAGCTACAAGTACGACATGCCGGGCGAGAAGGACGTGACGCAGACCGAGCTCCTGGTCTACGACATGCGGGACAGAGCCATGAAGAAGATCGACGACAAGCCCTGGAAGGATCAGAGCATGGGCGTCTACAGCGACCCCACCGGCCGGGGTCCCCGTGGCTCCGGCGCGGCCGACACGGAAGAGGTGCCGATCACCAAATGGCTCTCCAGCCGCTCCGACGAGATGTACTTCTTCCGGGCAAGCCGCGACCTCCACCGCATCGACGTGATGGTGGCCGACCCCACCAGCGGGCAGGTGCGCACGGTCATCGAGGAGCGCCTGAACACCTACCAGGAGCAGCTCCCTCCACGGCGCCTGGCCAACGGCGACCTGATCTGGTGGTCCGAACGGGATGGATGGGCCCACCTCTACCGCTTCGGTTCCGACGGAACGCTCAGGAACCGGCTAACCCAGGGGCCCTGGCATGTGGACGCCATCGAAGGCGTGGACGAGGCGCGGGGCTGGGTCCTGTTCACCGCCAACGGCCGCGAGCAGGGGGAGGACCCGTACTACCGGCACGTCTACCGGGTGGGGCTGGACGGGCGCGGCCTGCAGAACCTCACCCCCGGTGACTCCGACCACGGGGCCGCAGTGGCCGAGTCCAACCGCTTCCTCGTAAACAATCACTCGCGGGTGAATGCCGTCCCCGCCGCGGCGCTCTTCGACGCGAGCGGGCGCAAGGTCATGAACCTGGAGGAGGCCGACTTCTCCTTGCTGACGGCGGCGGGATACCGATTCCCCGAGCCCTACACGGTGAAAGCCGCGGACGGAGTCACGGACCTGTACGGCGTCATGTACAAGCCTTACGACTTCGACCCCGCCAAGCGCTATCCCATCGTGGCCTACGTCTACCCGGGGCCCCAGACCGAGTCGGTGGCCAAGGCGTTCAGCACCGCAGCCTTCGAGCAGGGGCTGGCCCAGTTCGGGTTCATCGTGATCACCATCGGGAACCGGGGCGGCAATCCCGACCGGTCCAAGTGGTACCACAACTACGGGTACGGCGACCTGCGCGACTACGGGCTGGCGGACAAGAAGGTGGCCATCGAGCAGCTGGCCGCCCGCCACGACTTCGTGGACATGGATCGGGTCGGCATCTACGGCCACTCGGGGGGCGGCTTCATGTCCACGGCGGCCATGCTGGTCTACCCGGACTTCTTCAAGGTCGCGGTGTCATCGTCGGGGAACCACAACAACGACGTGTACAATCGGTGGTGGTCCGAGACCCACCACGGCGTGAAGGAGGTGGTCGGGGACTCGGGCCAGGTATCCTTCGAGTACGACATCGAGAAGAACTCGGACTTGGCCGCGAACCTGAAGGGCCACCTCCTTCTCACCACCGGGGACGTGGACAACAACGTCCACCACGCAGGCACGCTGCGCATGGCCGAGGCGCTCATCAAGGCGAACAAGCGCTTCGACATGTTCGTCTTCCCGGGCCAGCGCCACAGCTATGGAACCATGAGCGATTACTGGTACTGGCTGCGCTGCGAGTACTTCGTGAAGCACCTGCTCGAGGATTCCCGATGGAGCGCGGACATCACGCAGCTGCAGGTGGAGCAGCCGAAGACGCGTTAGGGATCAAGCGGGTCACGGGCCCCCCTCTCCGCGAAAGAACGCTTCGCGACATCGCTTCGAGGGCGGCCCGTGACCCCGTCCATCCAGGCAACTTACGGCTGGTCCACCGGAGGCTGCGTCTACGCGGGCTTAGGGGGCGGCGGCTGCATTGGTGCGAAGCAGCCTGCTAGATTCCGGCCCATGGACGCATATGTGAGCACGCGCGGCGCAGGCCCGGTGCCCTTCGCCCACGCTTTGCTCCGAGGCCTCGCTCCGGACGGAGGGCTGTACGTCCCGGCCGAGCCGCCTGAGCTGGGGAGGGACACCCCCCCGGTGGGAAGCACGTTCGCCGACACGGCCCGGTGGGCCGCGCCCCGGCTCCTCCCGGACACCATGGAGCCGGCGGTGCTGCAGCGGGTCGTCTCGGGGGCATTGGATCTACCCATGCCCTTGGTGGAGGTGGAGAAGGACACCTTCGTCCTCGAGCTCTTCCACGGGCCCAGCCTGGCCTTCAAGGACGTCGGCGCCCGCTTCATGGCCCGGGCCATGGCGGCGGTCGCGGCCCCGGGGGCCAACCACACCGTGCTGGTGGCCACTTCCGGCGACACCGGGGGAGCCGTTGCGTCCGCGTTCCACGGCCTGGCCGGGTACCGCGTGGTGGTTCTCTTCCCCCGCGACGGCATCAGCGAGCGCCAGCGCCAGCAGATGACGACGCTGGGCGGCAACGTGGTGGCCGTGTCCGTGGACGGCACCTTCGACGACTGCCAGCGCCTGGCCAAGGGAGCCTTCGCCGACCCCGCGCTGCGCGATGCGTGCGCCCTGACGTCGGCCAACTCCATCAACATCGGCCGCCTTCTTCCGCAGGCGTTCTACTACATCCACGCCGCCTCCGTCCTGGGGTGGAGCCGCTCCCCCGCCACGTTCGTCGTCCCTTCGGGGAATCTCGGCAACCTGTGCGCCGGGCTCCTCGCCCTCCGCGCCGGGATGCCGGCCCGCGGATTCGTGGCCGCCACGAACCGCAACCGTGCCTTCGTGGACTACGTGGAGCTCGGGACGATAGCCCCACGCCCCTCCGTCCCCACGCTCTCCAACGCCATGGACGTGGGGGATCCGAGCAATCTGGAGCGGATCCGCTGGCTCTACGGAAACGACGTGGCGCGCCTCCGCGCGGACGTGCGCGTCCATTCGGTGGACGACGATGCCACCCGGGAGTGCATCCGCCGCGTTCACGCCGAGACCGGGTACGTTCTCGACCCCCACGGCGCGGTAGCATGGCAGGCCATGGTCCGCGCCCGTGGACCGAAATCGGGCCCCTGGGTGGTGCTCGCCACCGCGCATCCCTGGAAATTCCCCGAGGTGGTGGAGCGGGTCACGGGCCACGCCATCGCCACACCGGTCGGAATGGAGGCGCGCCTCTCCAGGCCGGAGCATGCCACGCCGATCCCCGCCGATGCCGCCGCCCTCGCGGCGCTCCTCCTCGACTCAGGCCATCCATGAATCCCCTCTCGAGGGCCCAGGTCCGCGCACCCTGCTCCACCTCGAATCTCGGGTCCGCGTTCGACACGGTGGGACTCGCACTCGATCGCTACCTCCACGCCACCTTCGAGCCCGGTGGAACCGGACTCGAGGTCGAGCGCACAGGCACGCTCGCAGACATAGAGGAGGAGCCGGAGCGCGATCTCCTGGCTACGACGTTCCACCGCTTCGTTTCAGAAGGGGGCGCCACGCCCTCCGGGATCCTGCGGGTGCATTCCGACATCCCCCTGAGGAGGGGGCTCGGCTCGTCCGCCGCCGCGTTGGTGGCCGGCCACGAGCTCGCCCTCGCCGCCCTCGGGCGCCCCTCCGACCCAGTGGCTTCCTTCCGCTACGCGAGCCACCAGGAGGGCCACGGGGACAATGCCGCCCCCTGCGCGCTGGGCGGACTCCGGGCCGTGGTGCCCGGCTCCGACGGACCGCGCCCGCTGGCGCTGGAGCTCTCCCACGATGTGGGCTTCGCCTACGCTGCGCCGGCCACGGGCCTGGCCACTCAGGAGGCGAGGGCGGCCCTGCCCCGTCACGTACTCCACCAGACCGCCGTGGCCGCCCTCGGACGGCTGGTTGCGCTGCTCCGCGGCCTCGCCCTCGGGGATCCGGAACTCATCCGCGTCGGCGTCGAGGACGAGTTGCACGTGCCCCACCGGATCGCCCTCATCCCAGGCGCGTTCGGGGTCATCGCAGCCGGGTACGAGGCGGGCGCGTGGGGCGTGACCATCTCGGGGGCCGGGTCTGGTTTCCTGGCGCTCTGCTCGCTGGAGGATGCCCCGCACGTGGCCACCGCCATGCGAGCGGCCTTCGCCATGGGAGCGGACCATCCCGGCTGCGTGGGCTTCGACTTGCGCCCCGCCTTCGACGGAGTCGCACGCATCGGCTGAGCGCAGCGCAAGAAGCCGGGCCCTCCTCCGCCTACGGGGCAGCCGTCTCGCGGGTCACCTCGCGGCTGACCACCGCGAGGTACACGTTCGCCACCAGCCGGCCCAGCATGAGCGATGTGAATGCCGCACTCACACCCACCATGCCCAGCTTCCAGGCCAACGTCACGAACCCAATGCCGATGAACCCGACTTCCAGGGCAGTCGCCACGGTCACCGGCCGCGTACGGCGCACGTTCACGAGAATGGCCCGCTGCAGCGTGAGGAGCACCGTCAGCGCCGGAAGCAGCGCGATCACCTGGGCCGGGAACATGGCGAACGCCGCGAGTTCCGGCGTGAGCCCAGAGAGCGTCTCGAACCAGAACCCTGCCAGCGGCGTGAACGTGATGAGGGACTGAGCCAGGCTCGCGGCAATTCCCAGCCGGAGTGCGAATCGCCGCAGCTCGGGCAGGTTGCGATGCTGGTCTCCCATGAGCGCGATCGCCGCGTCCTGAAAGCTCAAGCCCACGCTGCGGAAGATGAACGAGAGCGACTGGACCACCGGGAACACGGCCAACGACTCCACCGGCGAGGCCGCGCGACCCATGAAGAAGGTGAGCATGGGCGGGACGCTGAGGCCGATCAGGGAGGTGAGGGCCAGAGGGTAGTAGAACGCCCCGATCCCACGGTAGGTGAGGTACTCGCCTTCCTTTGCTTGGCCCTGGGTGGACCCTTGGGCCTGGAGCCCAATCGAGAGCTTGCGCACCGTGGCCCTCGCCATCCAATGGGCTACCAATGCCTCGGCCATCACGCCCGCCGTGAGCGCCGACGATCCCACCCACGCACCCGGGATGTCCACAACCACGAACCCGACCATGGCAGCCAGGCCCATCACCAGCACGCGGACGACTGTCCCGTAGGCGACCAAGCGCGTGCGGCCCGAGCGGATGAGCACGCCCTGGAGGAAGCGGCGATAGCCGATGGCGGCAGGCCAGGGGAGAAAGAGCCAGAGCGCACCGTACGTCAGCTCCATGACCTCGGGCGGGAGGTGCACGAGGTCGAGGAGGATGAAGCGGTGCACCGGAGGGATGAGCACCACCACGACCAGCCCCGTGGCCCCCACGCAGAGCGCGATTGCGAAGTTCCGCAGCCGTCGGAAGCTGTCGCTGTCGGTGACGAGCGCGGTCGCCGCGCTCATGAGCATGAGGATCGGGGCCTCGGTGAGCAACGCGAAGGCGTAGGCCACGCCGTGGGCCGCCAGATTGAACTTGGCCTCCGGGAGCCTGGCGATGACCGCCGCCAGGTACGGCCCCTCCACACCCATCATGAGCCAGGTGGCCGCGAGGGGGAGCCAGAAGAGGGTGATGGAGCGCTGGGTGGGGCGGTCGGTCACGGCGGGAAGGAGGGCTCGACGGAGGGTCAGCTCGCCCCGGTTGGTCCCGCGGGCGCAGCGGGAGGGAGTTGGGCGCGGGGGAGCGCGCGTTGCGCCGCGACCAGCGACACCAGCGCCTCGATGCGGTCGGCTGCTGCTTGGACCCAACCCACCCACCGTCCTCTCCGGACGAGGAGCCCGGAGACATACACCCTCACCTCGGTGATCCCACCGGATGAGGTCACCGCCAGCCGGAGCCCCTTCCTGTCCCGCCAGGAGATCTCCGACTCGTCGAGCTTCACCTGCGCCGGTCCCTCACGATAGGGCTGGCAGAGCCGCACGACCCGCATGAGCTGGTCGGCGTCGATCCCGACGGGAATCTCCCGCACGGTGGAGAGGTGCGCGATCAGCAGGCCGGACCTACGCACCGGGCCGCGGCTCGCCGCCAGGCTTGCGTCCTGGGCCTCGGCGATGGCCCGTTCCAGGGTCTGTGGGGCGAAGCCCGCCTCGCTCGCCACGGCCCGCAACTCGGACAGGGTCAGCGATCTCTCATCCCCCGTGCCCTCGAGCTCTGCGGCGCGCCGGAGAATCCAGTCGGCTTCCACTCTCGAGAACTTGTGCGGGGCGGGCATCGTCGGCTGGGGCCGCGGGAGGCGAGACAGCATGTCCGGGCTGGACGGCGGACGCGACTAACTGAATGGAGCGGCGGCGGGGTGGCAACCCCGGGGGTGGTCACCGCTCCAGCATGAACTCCTGGATAGCCAAAGCCCCCCAGGTCGCGAGCTGACCTTATAAAGCGCGTGGCCTCCCAGCGCCGAGCGGAGTACGCTGAATTCGCCAAGAAATCTGCGGCCGCTCAACACCAGGAGGCCATCATGCCGGTCGCAGGCATTGATCTACACGCAACGTATCTCGTGGTCACAATCGTGAGCAACGAAGGATTCATTCTCCAGAAGCCGCGTCGCATCCGCAACAGCGAGGCGGACCGACTCGTCGAACTGCTCGAGGCCCACAAGCCGGTCGAGATCGTCGTTGAGGCCAGTGGCATGTGGCCCTGGCTCTTCGACCGACTCGACGGCCCGGACACTCCGGTCGTCCTGGCACACCCCAAGCGGTTGCGGGCCATCGCCGATTCCAACTACAAGACCGACGCCATCGACGCTGAGCTTCTCGCACGCATGCGCCTCGTCGACCTCATCCCCGAGGTCTTCCCCAAGCCACCTGAGCAGCGAGAGCAGGCCACGCTCGTGCGCCATCGCGCACGCTTGGTGCGGGACCGGACCGCTGTTCTTGGACGCATCCACGCGGAACTCCATAGCATCGGCTTCACCTTGCCGCGCGGGCGTCTCCACACCCGCGAGGGGCGCACCTGGCTTCACTCCGAGGCCTGGCCCATGCTCGGCCCTCAGCAGCGCCTTCTCGTCCAGACCCATGAACGCCTCATCGATCAGCTCAGCATGATGATCAAGGGCTTGGACAAGAAGGTCCGCCACGTCGGCCGTCGCATCCCCGCCGTCCAGTTGCTTGAGACCATTCCGGGCATCGGGCCCTACCGCGCGTTGCTCATCGTGACGGAGGTCCTGCCCATCTCACGCTTCAGGAGCCCGAAGCACCTGGTCAGCTATGCCGGGCTCGCGCCCAGGTCCTCGCGCTCTGGGCAGTCGGTCCACTACGGCTCCATTCCGGCCGGCGCCAATCGCTGGCTCCGAGGAGCCTTCGTCCAAGCTGCCCTGAGTCACTACCGGGCCACGCCCGACAGCTGGCTTTCGCTGTTCTACGAAGAGAAGAAGGAACGCCTAGGCTGGCGCGTCGCGCGCATCGCCGCTGCACGTAGGCTCGCCCGCGCGACGCACTCCATGCTCCGTACTGGCCAGGTCTGGAGCCATGCCTGACACCTGGACCCATTCAGGGGTGAGCTCGCTCGCCTTGCATGTCGCTCTGACGACCTCTTACGAGCTGACTGAGCCCCCCGCCCCTCGCATAAGAGGGTCTTCACTTGTTTCCGTCCGTGTGTCGGAGTGACGCGGGCACGCGGCGGGGCGGAAGACGGGGGCATAGCAAAGACGTGGACATGATGAAATTCTCGGAGGAGTTGAGCGACGAACTCTTC
>Ga0315541_1001244_pt1 | contig 24367 bp, 20 predicted proteins | sample SalMarSW160190MG_FD_203095 | JGI IMG/M metagenome (GOLD analysis project Ga0315541, IMG submission 203095) | Salt marsh sediment microbial communities from the Plum Island Ecosystem LTER, Massachusetts, United States - Salt Marsh Sediment SW1601-190 ...
CATCCAGTTCGTGGTACAACTGGATGGCTTTCTCTACGTCACCGTCAGAGCCGATGCGCTCGAGGGTGATCTCTTCGCCAAGCAGCGTGATGGAGACCTTCTTGTCGCGGGTAGAACTCCCCAGGCTGATGCTGACGGCCTGTTTCATAGAATATTCCTCCTGGTTGATAGCGTATGGTGATACTCGTACATGATAACCCGCTGCGGCGGTGGGCGATGCGCTTGTGGCATCTGGCTCCGAAGCATCTTGTCGCGCACATTCTATCAGATCAGTGAGGCTATGTCAATCGCTGTTCCCATCGTTCGATATGACGACCAGATCCTCCGGCCCGTAGACGTGTTCGGCGGTGAAGGCGATCCAGCGGCCATCGGGTGAGATGAGCACCGTTTCATACTGACCTGAGAAGTAGCCCCCGCCGGGGTACGTCTCAGCAAGCCAGGGGATAACACAGGTGGATCGAGAACAGGTCTCTTTTGACAGGGTATCTGTGTCACCCTCGAAGGGTGTGACTGTATCTGTGTCCAGGTGATAGGTCTGGGGGGCGTCCGGAGAACCGGGGTGCCAGCCGTCCATATCGTAGAAGCCCTCGCACCACTGGCGGTAGACGAGTGTCTGCGCGTCCGCCCAGCCCAGCGGCTCGTACTGGCACCCGCGCACTTCGGCTGCGGCCTGACAACTTTTGACCGCTCCGGCCAGCAAGCCCGGCCTGTCCACGACGCGCAGTTCGACGCCGGGCGCGGCTTCGACAGCCGGCTGGTAACGCATCAGCAGCGGGAAGGCCAGGATTGCTGCTAGAGCGGTTGCCAGCAGGTAGAAGCGTTTGCGCCGCCATACCTGGCCGTGTTCGCGTGCGATCAGCCAGGTCAGCGCCGCCAGGGTCAATATCAGCGCGGCCAGGCTGAGGATCACGTAACGGGTCATGTCGCTCAGGAGTAAAGTGGAGAGAAAGGGATATATCTCGACTCCGAAAAACCACCACAGCGTGGAGGAGATGTAGGGAAACAGCCGGTGAGACAACCGCGCCAGCAATGACAGAGGCCAGAAAGCCAGGAAAGGCATGGCCAACGGAACCGCCACGGCGGTAAGGACGAACTGCCATCGTCCGGCCTGCCTCCATCGGCGCACCAGGAGTGCCATCAGCCCCGCCGAAATCAGGACGTGCGCGCCCAGGATGGTGGCTGCGTACCCTTCAATTCCCAGCCAGGCAAGGAACGATGTGGAGGGGAACAGCCGATAGAGCAACCAGAACAGCGCCTGCATCGCTCCCACGATCAGGAAAGGTGGGGCGAATAGGATTGCCAGCACGGTGAGCCAGCGTTTCAGAGTTGTGTATTGTTTCATTTCAGAGACCTCCTGCATTCGTGATTCAGAATTCGTGACCGGCTACTCGTCGTATACACCCATCTCGACGTAGTACCACGTCCCGTCTTTGAGGGCGTAGAACCAGAGCATGTGCTCGTTGGACGCGAGATTGAACACTGCTGGCTCGCAACAGCGGTAATGAATCACTTCGTCGTAAGTGTAGGGCAACGTCTCGCCGCCGTAGGAGATGTCCACCCGTCCTCCCCGTTCGAAAAAGAACAGCGGCCGGCCCCGGAAGATGACATAGTGGAAGATCTCGTCAACCCCCAGTTGCTCGATGAGGCTCTCCCCGTCCGTAAAGACTCCTTCGACGGTCTCCAAGATCCAATGGCCTTCCCAGGCCACCAGCTGCTTCACCGGGAGGTCGGCGCGAGGCTCGCTCGCGTAGGTGTACACGACCTCATCGCCCCGCTTGACCGCGAACCGCCAACCCCCAAGTCTCTCTACGGTGACCAGGTCGTCGCCCAGGTAGACGGGTGGAATGTACGCAAATTGGTTGGGCTCCAACGGCTGCACATCGCCGTTGCGGATGAGCAGGTAGGTCGGGCCCTGATTGGGTGCATTCTCGGCCATGAACGCAAAGTCCGTCCCGCTCTCGTTCACCGCCACAGGCCAGATATGGCTCAAGTTGGACAGAAGCAGTTCCTCGCCGCGATAGAGGTCGTAGAAGGTACGATGCCATTCGGCGTTCTTCTCTGCAACCAGCCGGTAGCCGAAGGGAGACAGCGTCTCGTTCAGCGTGCTCACGCGCTGCTCGGCGTCGAATCCTCGCCACGCCTCGCGCCGGGCCAGGACGTCATCGGGTATGCGATCCAGAAACTCGAAGTGGCTTGGTGTGTCCGCATCGGCGGCGACGATGGGGTATTCCTCGGTGGTCAGACCGGCGACGGCCTCAGCGGCGCAGTCAATGACGGCATCGGTGCCGGGGGCAAGCGAATCCGGCGGCATAGCCCGCAGCGTGGCAAGCACTGCCTGGGCCAGGTCGCTACGGGGGATGAAAGCCACAGCGCGCCCTGAAGGCGTGACCACCAGCCAGACTACCGGAGGCCGATCTTCCCCTGGGTCAAATTCCAGGCGTAGGGAGTCGAACTCGCCCAGGCGTACCGGCTGCACGTCGCGGATGTAAGAGCCCCAGGCTCCCCGCTTCACCTCGTCCAGGGCTGTGTCCAGGTCGCCCTCTGTGACGACCGCAAAGTCGAGGAGGCTCTGGCGCGTGCCCGTCTCATTCTGAGAGATGAGGTGGCCCTCCGCGCCCTGGTGGCCGTCCACCTTCCACCCTGCCGGGAAGTCGAAGGCGATGCCCGGTTCAGCGTCGGTATAGGTCGTGGTTGGCCCGGACATCTGAAGGGGCGAGACGAAGCTCAGCGTCGTGGTGATCTCACGGCGGGGTGCCCCGGGCGTTGAGGTGATCGCCGGGGCGGTGGCGGTCGGGCCGGACGTAGGGGTGGGGGTGTGCTCAATCTCCGTCTCCGGCGCACCGCAGGCAGTGAGGGAGAAGGGGATGAACAGGATGAGCAGGATGAATGGATTGCAGGCTCTTCGCCAAATAGATTGTGTCTTCATTACAGTCTCCTTTTCGTCAGGCGTGGATTTTGGGGTGCACCCCGTATTGTAGCACATCGGTGTTACAGGGATGTGGCAGTGGTGTTACAGTCCTGAAACAGCGTGTTACTATTCTGAAACATCATCTTCAGGCGGCTGCACGCCGGTGGCGAGGGCCAGCAGGTCTTCCAGCGAAAAGGCCTGCACCGGCCCCCGCAACTCAAAACCCACGTCGCCCACCTTCCAGTCCAGCGTCCACCAGCCGAATTGCTGGACGACGTACCCCATCGTCTCGCCTACTGTCACAGGGCGGGCCTCCGGCGCGTAGCGCGCCTGGCCCCAGCCGGCGCTGGCGTAGTGTTCCGTTGTGACCATCTGGGTCAACTCCAGCCAGACGTCATCCGGCAGGTAATAGGATTGGTGCACGTCCGTCCAAGCCCGATCTGCATCGGCCTGTGTCTCGACTTCCACCACGTCCAGGACGGCGCCGTCCGGCGGCTGGCCTGGCCGATAGAGGGGAAAGTCGAGGGCGGCCTGGACTTTTTCGAGCGAGGGGAAGGTCTGACGCGCGGGTGGCTCCCACGTGCCGAACATGCGGCCGGCATCCCCTGCGCCGGGCACCGTCTGGGTGATGGCAGCGGCCACGTAGCCCGAAGCGGCGACCCAGGCGCGCACGACGATCTGGCTGTCGTCCTGGCGCACATGTTCACCCCATGCTCCCGACCAGATGCCGTCAGCGGTATCCTGCAGGGGGCCGGCGGAGGCGGCGTTGGGCGAGACGACCTCCCGAAAGCCCCACAGCGGGCCGAGTGGGGTTTGACCGGTGGCGTCGGTCACCCGCAGATGCCAGCCGTCCCGGTCGGCCTCCAACTTGGCTATCAGCCGCTCTGCAGGGCCGGGCAACGTCACCCGTAAGGAGATCGGCCCCGTCTCCAGGTGCAGCCACAGGTTGTCCGGCCCCTCCGGGCTGTCCGGTGCCGGTCGGCTAAAGCGTGTCTCGATCCAGAGGGCGTAGGTGTGACCGGCGGCCTGCTCCACAGGCGGCATCTGAAAGGTGAGTGTCTCGGTGACCACCTGGCCCGGGGCCAGTTTGCGCAGGTAGGGAAGGCCCGGGAGGATCATGGGCGCCCAGGGCCAGGGGGCTGGCTCGTGGCCCCGTTCGTCCAGCAAGACCGGCCAGAAGAGATGCGGGCCACTGCCGGTGACGAAGACCGTCTCCGGGCCGTCGTTGCGCAGGGTAATCTCCGCCTGGCCGCCCTCGCCGGCCAGGTAGGTGTCTTTGGGCAGGCGCACCTGGAAGGAGAGACCGTCCCGCTGCGTGGTGGCGCTGGCTGGCTGGCCCGTCTGAACGATGGCCGGGCCAGCGGTGGGGAACGGAGAGGCGGTCGCTCGGGCGACGATCGCCGCCTGGCGAGCCGCCTCCTGGGTGGCGTAGGCGGAGGGCGGCGTGACAGGCGTCGAGGTGCCTGGAAGAGGGGTGAGCGTGGGGACCCCGGTTGGAGGAGGGGGGGGCGTGGGTACCCCGGTAGGCAGCGCGGGAGCGGTCGCTGTCGGATCGGTGACGGATGCTGACGTCACCGGGCCACAGGCCGCCAGCAGCAGTGGAATCAGAAGCAAGACGGATAAGTGGCTCCTGCGGGGCGCGCCGCGCCATCGCAGCCATGCCACGAGTGCGGCCAGCGCGTAGCCAACGCCGGTCCAGATCAGCAGGTCGGCCAGCAGGCCGCGCGGTGCCATGTCCCAATAGACCGGCCCCGTCTCGGGTGGCGTGTAGCCCTCGACCATCGCTCCCCCCATGATCCAGGGAAAGGGCAAGCCACGGTCGTAGTGGACATAACTGCCGCCAGCCCAGGCGTGGACGTAGAGCAGGCTACCGAGCATTGCCAGTGCAATGACGGCCATGACGATCCACCAGACCCGGCCCCGTGGCCGCCAGGCCTGATGCCAGAGGCCGGTGAGCGCCCCTGCTATGCCAAGGATGGCTAGCCCCAAGTAGAATAGATCCGTCCGCATCTGGTGGGCGCTGATGCCTGTCGAAGCCACGCGCATCGTGGCCAAGCCTGAGTTGAGCAGCGCCACGAGACCTATTCCTATCGTCGTCCATTTGGCAGTGGTCACGTTTTCCGTCCTTTCCCGTGCGAACGCTTCCGGCATGTTGCATGATATCACACAGCCTCGACTTGTGCTAGATGCTTCATTGACGCCCGGCATACAAATGGGCTACGGGCCGGGGAGGTAGGCCAATATCTGCTGCCAGCCACAGCCGCCGTAGAAGCAGGTGGAAGTCATCGCTCCTCACCTGATCGCGGCTTTCCCGGACGCACGATGAAGAACGCCACTGCGCCCAGCAATGGGATCAGCAGGATGACGATGACCCACAAAACACGCGCGGTATCGTCCAACCGGCAGTGGCGCAGGCGCATCAGGGCCACGATGGCCAGCACAGGCCATCCGGCCAGGATGAGAAAGTTTACGATCTGGAGTGCCCATACTGTCATGTCAAGTCCGATCATTTGTTTACCTCCGGTGACGCATCTGAAGAACGGCTCTCGGATGTGCAGGAGCGACACAACTGCAAGTCGCGTCGCTCCTTCTACGTGAGAGGGTTGCTATGGATAGGACATTCTTGTTCCTCGCTTTTTCGCCAGCCTTCATGGCACCTGGAAGCGAAAGACACACGGCCCGGCCAGCCGCGTTTGTTCACCTGGCTGCGCCGGATCGTATCCCACCAACTCGGTCACCGTCAGCGTCCATTCTCCACTCTGGTCGTCGAGGGAGGCTAAAACGCTGCAACTATAACAGGGTCCCTCTCCATTTCGGTTCACCATAGTTCTAGCGCTTCGATCCAATGTGAAAACCTGGTCGTAGAACCCGGGGCCTGCGCCATAGATCTGCCCACCTGCGGTGGACCAGGAAACGGTAGGCCACCAATCCTCGCTTTCTCCATCTGGCGGGTCGAAGCACAGGTAGGCTCGCGTCTCTGATGGGGTGATCACCACTCGCTCCAGTTTCACGGCGACCCCTGCCGCCTTTACCGTCTGTTGTGCCTCGAGGGCGTGACCAGGGGTGAAGGGGACGCTGAAGTCGAAGGTGAATGGACCGGCTGTCGATACTGGCATGACAGGTTCCAGCGGCCCTCTATTCTCATACACGCCGGGGGTGGGTGGCACCGGTGTCGGCACAACGTAGGTCTCTACGTCCATCACCAGGCGCAAATCCAGTGTCTCTGGCGCACCCTTCACGGCGGCAGCATCGAAAGAAAGCACGTAAGCGCCTTCACCGGGTAAGCTCGACACCTCCTCGAGAAGATCGGATGGGCCAGTTATCCCATGGCCTACTTCCCATGGGAAGATGGTGCCGGTAGCGTCGGACAGTGTCTCGCCCGCGGACAAGAGATGACGATCAGTCGGCAGACCCTCGGGACCACTCACAGTGTAACCGACGACGATACGATTGGCATCGGCATAAACTCGCTGCAACGTGACAGTAATACCGTCTGTTGTCTGGCTCAGGTCGAGCTCCTGAACCAGACCCGCCTGTTCGATGTCGTACAAGCCGGCTTCTATCCGAAAAACCCGCTCCAGGATAGGGGCCACAGCATAGGCCACAGCGCCCAAGGCCAGACACAGGGCCAGAGCCAGGAAGGCCCAGCCCAGGCGGGTGGCGGGCACGACCCGCGCCCACCGGGACGGGCGCCGTTGGGACTGAGCCTGCGCCCGGATCGCCGGCCACAGATTCAGGCTGTCGGACACCTCCTGCTCAGCGATCTCCTGCAAGATTTGTGTGACTTGTTGCTCTTTCATTTGTTCACCTCCCGCTCACTTTTGTTGGGAGACGAATGGGGAAACGAACGGCGGTCATCGTATCTCAGCGTCCCGATCCTGACGCCGCTGCCCACAGGGGGCGTAGCAGCCTCCGCAACCGCTTTCGCGCCGCGTGCAGCCGCCATTTGACCGTGCCCGGCGGACAGGCCAGTTCGCTGGCCATCTCGGCCTCGCTGAGGCCCAGGTAGTAACGCAGGACAATCGCGGCCCGCTGCGCCGGCGGGAGTTTGCCCAGCGCATCCCAGACCGTCTGCCGGAGATCGGCCGCTTCCGCTACTTGGGCGGGACCGGGATTGGGGTCAGCCAGCAGGTCAGCCAGAGAACCGGTCTCCAGGGAGATCTGACGCTTGCTCCGGGTGACAGACTTGACGGCATCGTTGGCCACGCTGCGCAAAAACCAGGGGCCGAAGGGCCGCCCGGCGTCGAACTGGCCGATGCGTTCGCAGGCGCGCAGGAAAGCGGCTTGCACGGTGTCTTCGGCCAGCGCACGGTCGCGGGTGATCAGGTAAGCGGTCCGCACCGCCTGCACCTGGTACTTGTGCACCAATGCTTTCAGCCCGCCGATGTCGCCGCGCTTCAGCCGGGCGATGGCCTTCTGTTCCTCCATTCACTTCCTCTCTCAATGGGTTACGATGAGGGCCCTCTACTGATACTATCCGCAAGCAGGGGAAAAGGTTTGAACAAATCTGGGTGAAAGAGCGGGAAAGCAAGGGAGACGCGGCGTACCGAAGCGCCGTGTCTCCCCCTTTCATTATCTTGCGTTTCCTGGCTACTTGAGGTACTCCTCGCGCGCGGCCTGGACGTAAGCGGTGAAGCGAACGGTGCCGTCGGCGTTGTGGCCGTAGAAAACCCACACGGGCTGGACGATGGTTGTCACTGGTGGCTGCTGGGTCGGCGGCGGCCCGTCTGTCGAGCGGACCACGTAGCCTGGCTGCGGCTCGTAGTAGTAGGCCAGTTCGACGCGGTCCACGACGAACGCGCCCTGCAACTCGCCCGGCCTGGACGGGACGCGCGATTCGTCAACGATCTGCGGGATGTCCAGCGGTATCTCGTCGGCGCTGGCAGCGGCTTTGACGTCCGAGCCACTGCGCATTTCACGCGGCACCAGGACAGGCAGGCTGGCGAACGTTCGCTTTGGATGGGCGACGCCGGCGATCCAGGTTTGCTCGCCGAGAGGTGGAGCGCTGGGCCGAGCATAGTCCGCCGCCCACACGTCCACGTCCGGGCCAAGGATGTACCGTTGCTCCGTTTCGCGGTCGGTGAAGATGGCCACTTCGCGTCCCTCCAGCGTCTCCAGGCCAATGTGGCCCAGGAAGCCCTGCACGCGCTCCTCCGGCCAGAGTTTCTCGAATTCCTCGACCGCGATACCGAGACCGTTCGGTGTCCACGTCGCCGTCGTGTTGGCGACGACCTGCCCACGCACACGCACGTGCAGGCAGTCCAATTGTGCGATTGCCTCCAGCACATCCGACGACCCGCTGAGCGGATAGGGTGGCAGTTCCTCATCATCAGGTTCATCCATATCCAGAAACACTTCGACGCGCCGCGATTCTTCACTGACAAAGATGGTGGCGTGCACCACGCCGGTGACCTCGACGCTCTGGCCGATCTCAAAGACCGTTTCGGCCTGTGTAGGGGGAAGCGGCTCTTCGACCGGCGCTTCCACGACGACACTGATGGAACTGCTGCTGCCACTGACGTAGCCTTCGCCTTCGGACGTAGGCGGCGAGACGATGGACCACCAGTCTACGTCACCTCCATCGCTGGGCCGTTCCCCGGCCCAGGCCTCGATGCGCTGCCCATCGGTCAGTTCGTCGGGCGCGTTCGGCAGACGGTAGTGCTCGCCCTCGTCGGTCACCAGCCAGGTGTCGCCCCCATCCAGGGTGAACGTGCCGATCAGACATTGAGGTTTGCGCGGAGGGATGGTCTCCCAATCGGCTACTTCCACCTGCCAGCGATTTGCTCCCACCTGGGCGACGATTGTTCCCCGGACTTGCACGTCGTCAAAGCCCACGTCGGCCAGTTCGGCCACACGCGGGCCGGTCAGGTCATACTCCGTGCCGGCCTGAACCATCAGGTCGGCGCGGACATCGCCCCCATCTTCCGCCACCAGCACGTGCACCCAGCCGGTGAGGGTCACGGGCTGGCCGATGGAGCAGGCCGGGGGAGGGGGAGGACTGTAGTGATGCATTTCAATCCCGGCCGAGTGGCTGATGTCGGTGTCCAGCCGGAAGGGGCTGCCGGCCTCCTGGCCGCCTGTCAGTTCCTCGTAAGCCTCCTGGGCCGGCTTGATGGGATAGTTCCCGTCGCGCTCGAAAGTGAGAGGGGTGAAACTGGCGTAGGTCACCTCTCCGGCCGGGTTGACGGCGACGTGCATCTCGACCATATTGCCGGTCAGCGGATGTCCATCCAGTTCCGGTACGATCTGCACGAAGCGGATGGGGTTCTCCGGTCGGGGTGCAAAGTGTTCCGACTCCTGAACACGGTAGGAGGTGAGCAACAGGTCGTGCCGGCGCAGGAAGGCGACGGCAATCTCGGTGGCCTCGTCGAAGGGGAGCGGTGCGCCCTCCACACCGACGGCGGTGCCGTTACCGTAGTCAATGCTGCCCATCGGCCCGAACTGGCGGAAGACCAGTTGTCCGCCATCACTGCCCAGGACGAAGAACGCCTCCGGCTCGCGCGGGTCACGGTAGACTCGTGGATTGGGCAGGTCAAAGTCGCGCGCCCAAGCCAATGCCTCCTCCGGCGTGGTGGGGAGCGGCGCGGTGGTGGCGCGGTAGACGGGCGCCTCGGCGGGCGCGTCGGGCAGGGTGGCCGTCAGGGTCAGGTCGGCGCCGGCCAGCATGCCCTGTGGGACGGGTTGGGAGCCGGGACCGGCAGCGGAGACCAGGCGGGGCAGTGGCGGCAGGTCGTGGTCGCCACCGAATAGCGCCGGGAGTACCAGGGCCAGCACCAGCACTGCAGCGACGGCGGCCAGTGCAAAGGATAGTCGTTTGAACATCGGTTGCCTCCTTAGATTTGTAGGATTGATCGTTCTGCGCGGTGCGACTGGCATGGAATAGAGGCGTTTCCGCCGCGCAAGCAGGTCCGCCTCCAATTGGGTGGCGAACTGTGGCCGGGGTCGGATCACGCCGGCCAATGCGCGCAACTGTTTGACCAGTCGTGCCTCGTGTTCGTCTGTCGGGTGAATGCTATTCTCGTTCATCGTCTAACCTCTCTTGCAAATCACGCAGCGCGCGATGGATCAGCGACTTGACCGCGACCTTGCTGCGACCCATCACCCGAGCCGTCTCGCTCAGGCTCAACTCGCCGAAGAAGTGCAGGGCCGCGGCCTGCGCCCGGCCGGGTGAAAGGGTGCGCAGCTCGCGCTCCAGGCAGGTCATCTGCTCCGAGTGTTCGACCAACGCTTCTGGGAGCGGGTCGGGGCTGGGCTGATCGGCGATGTCGTCCAGAAGTGCTACTGTCGTCTGCTGGCGAAAGTGGTCCGCCAGACGGCGCGCGGCGATGGTGAACAGCCAGCTGGCAAACCTTCCGCGCTCACGGTAGCGCGGCAGTCCCTCCAGCGCGGCGACGAACGTCTGCGCCGTCAGGTCTTCGGCCTGCTGTACGTCGCCAGTGCGGGCGTAGAAGTAACGGTAAACCGGCGTCAGGTAACGACGATACAGGGCGGCAAAGGCTGCCCTGCCGTGCGTCGTCCTGGCCTGCCGCACCAGGTCTGCATCAGACGGATCGGTCGGTGTGTTAGCCTGGATAGAAATGAGTTGGTTCTCCACAGGATAGCGCGCGTATCCCATCTATAATGTATATCGGGGAAAAGGCAAAGAGGGTAGCACCCCAATTTCTTTGGCGGACTCAGGTGGTCATACGCGCCTGCGGCGGAAATGGCGGCGCGATTGTGGCGGAATTGCGGGTGCGACGCACTCCGCAAGTATGCCGCACCTGAGATCACTCGACGTGCTCCTCGGTGACGGCCTGGACATAAGCGACGAAGTGGACGGTACCGTCGGCGTTATGGCCCTCGAAAATCCATACGGGCTGGACGATCGGTTCTACCGATGGCGACTGCGGCACATAGTAGACCAACTCTACACTGTCCACGACAAACTGCTTCCCGGTCAGGTTCTGTGGATCCGAGTTAGAAGTGATGTCGGCTTGGCCCTTCGTTTCGGATAGGGGTGGCGAGTGGAGGACCCACCACGCCAGGTCTCCCCCAACGACGAGCGGTTCGTCGGCACAGACCTGGATGCGCTCGCCACTGTTGAGTTCCTCGGGTGGATTGGGCAGGCGGTAGCGCTCGCCCTCGTCGGTCACCAGCCAGGTGTCGCTGCCCTCTACGGTTAAGACGCCAGTCAGCTGTTCAAAATCGCGCTGGGGGACGATTTTCCAGTCCGTTACCTCCAATTGCCAGCGACGCGGTCCCAACTGGGCAACGATCGTCCCCTGGATCTCCACGTCTTCATTGTCCACGACGGTCAACTCGGCCACGCGCGGGCCGGTCAGGTCGTAGGAGGCGCCGTCGCGCGCTCCCAGTTGCGCGCGGACGCCGCTTCCGCCCTCGGCCACCAACAGCAGCTCCAACCAACCTGTCACGGTTATGGGTTGCCCGGCGGACCAATCGGGTGGGGGCGGTCTGTAGACCCTTGAGGGGGACCTGGGCTCTGGGATGCGGAGGGATCCCTCGATCTCCAGGCGGAATGGGCCTCGGGCTAACTGGCCGCTGGTCAGTTCGGCAAGAGCCTGCTCGGCCGACTTGATGGGATAAATCCGGCCAGGTTCGAAAGCCATCGGCTCATGTAAAGCGATGCGGGTGATCCCCCCTGCCGGGTTGACGGTGGCCCAGGCGAAGAAACCCCCGAACACCGGGTGTCCCTCCAGTTCCGGGCTTAAATGCACCATGCGATCTGGCTCCACCAGAGGATCCGTCCAATCGTGGACGCGGTAGGTATTACAGATGGGGTAAGCATCAGACAACACATCATGCTCGCGCAGGAAGGCCGCGGCTACTTCGGCGGCCCGCTCAAGGGAGAGCGGGGGGCCATCGAAAGCGGCTGCATCCTCGCCGCTGTAGCTGATGCTGTGCGCTCCAGGGAACTGGTCAAAGTAGTCGATGCTACGCGCTCCAGGAAACTGGTAAAAGCCTAAGAATTGACCGTGGCTGCCGAGCACGATGAGGGCGTCCTCGACGCGCGGGTCCCGGTATACCCGCGGGCCCGGCAGGCCGAAGTCGCACGCCCAGGCCAGCGCCTCCTCCGGCGTGGCGGGGATGGGAATGGAACGGGCGTGGTAGACACGCATCTCGGCGGACGCATCGGGCAGGTCGGTCGTCAGGGTCAGGTCGGTGCCGGCCAGCAGGCTCGGCGGGACTGATTGGGGGTCGGCATCGGCGGCGTAGACCAGGCGTGGTAGTGGCGGCAGGCCGCGATCGCTGCCGAGGAGTGGCAGGAGCACCAGGGCCAGCACCAGCGCCAGGGCGACGGCGGCTCCGGCCCAGAGGAGACGGGCTGTCAACGGATTTTTGGAACGGATTGAGCGGACGGGGAACGGATTGATTCGGGGGGAGGGGGAGCGAGTTACCTGGCGTTGGCGCAGGGTGGCGGAAAGCCGGTTTACGAATTCGGGAGCGGGTTCGACATGGGCAACGCTCAGGCGCAGGGCGTCAACGATGGACGCTTCCGGGGGCCTCCCCGTGCTTCTCTCAGCGTGAGGGGGCAGATCAATGTAGGCGTCCAGTTGGTCGGCGAGTCGTTTCTCATTCGGTTTCTTCTTCATCCAGGCACCTCCTTCTCAGGTCGGCGACGGCGCGCGAGACCAGCATCTTGACCGCGCCCTCACTGCGGCGCATCACGGCGGCGACCTCGCGACCCTTCAACCCGCCCCAGAAGCGCAAGGTAAGCGCCTCGCGCCGGTCGGGGCTGAGGTGGGGCAGGGCCCGCCGGACGCAGTCCAGTACGCCGTTGCGGTGGGCGCTCTGCTCCGGGTCGGGCGCAGATGGGTCGGGCAACGATTGGGCGGCGTTCAGCGGTTCGTTTCGATTCGCGTACTGGCTGCGGTGGTGGTCGGCGCATTTGCGGCGGGCGATGCCGAACAGCCAGGCGGCGAACGGCCCGCGCCCCCGGTAGCGGGGCAGTCCCTCCAACGCCGCCAGAAATGTCTGCGCGGCCAGATCCTCTGCGTCGGCCTGGTTGCCGGCGTGGGCGTAGCAGTAGCGGTAGATGCGGGTGACGTAGCGGCGGTAGAGCGCGTCGAAGGCGTCGCGGTCGGTCTGCGCGGCCTGGGCCAGCGTACCGTCGTCCGGTTCAGGTTGTAAGTTGTTCACACTCCCTCCCTCAGCGCTGATGGGGGTTCACCTTGTATGTCGTCCAGGCGGGGAAAAAGTAACAGGGCGTGAAACGTGAAGCAGTGCGCCTGATGTAGAACTAGCGCCTCGGAATGGGAACCCGAGGCGCATAGCAGGAAGTGGGAGAACTTTGGGCGGAACGATCACCTATGTCGTCGGTGGATGCCGAAACTTGTTTCGGGCACACGGTAACGGGTCTCTATCGGCAAAAGCGCCAACAAATTGGCGCTTCCACAACAGGGGGTGAACGCTTGCCTTTAGGCTACCGGTCACCGACCAGCAACCGCATATACTCGCCGATGTCGGCGAAGTCCTCCAGCGCCCAGGTGGCTTCGATCACCTGTCCCTGCTTCTCCGGCGTGAGCACCGCCGCCGCGTTGGCGCGGAATTTAGCGACGATATCATTGTCACTCGTCGGGTTCTGCGGGCTGCCCTTGGCGTGGTCCACCTGCTCCTCGTAGACCGCCCCGCCGGTGGTGGTGATGCGCACGATGGCCCGCTTCACCGCCGGAAAGAGCGCGTCAATCTCGGGGTCGGCCACGACCTTGATTTTTGGCAAGGTGGCCCAGATGCGCGGGTCGCGCAACTTCTCCTCCTCGAAGGAACTGGGCAGGACGTTGCCGTCAACGATGGCAGCGGCGATGCAGTAGGGCAGGCTGTGGTCGGCCGTCTCTTTCGTCGTCGGTTTGTACTTCGACGGGTCGGATAGAATGTCGGCCCCACGGGTGGTCGTGCGCACGTGCACATCGGCGATCGTCTCGGCGGTGATACCGTGGGCACGGCAGATGTTCAGCACGGCGGTGATGGGCTGGTGGGTCAGTGCCTCGGTGGGGAAGGCTTTGTAGGAGCAGGTGGTGATGAGGAACTTCTCCCCTAGCCTGTCCAGCAGCGCGTCGGTGGACCACTCGACGTTGCTCAGCACCTCGATCAGCCCCTCCTTGCCCTCGATGACCTCGACCGGGCCGGTGTAGCCCTCGCGGGCCAGGAGCGCGGCGCGCACCCCCGCCTCGGTCGCCATCGGGTCGGCGGCGTTTTTCATATTCGTCAGGTGGCCTGCCACGACGCCGCCCAGGGTGAAGTGGGAACTGCCGGAGATGCCGGCCGCTGCGACAGTCTGCTCCTCGTTCAGGCCGAGCATACGAGCCGCGACGAAGGGGGAGACGAACTGGGTCAGGCTGGCGTGGTGCCAACCGACCTCGCGGATGCCGGGGGTGGCGGCCAGGCACCAGCGCATCTCCAGTTCGTAGGCGATGAGGATGCCGGCGATGACCTCCTGCCCGTCTCGACGTGCCACTTCGCCGGCGGCCAGCGCGGCAGGGATGACGTCGGAGGGGTGGGAGGGGTCCTGCTCCCAGTAGATGTCGTTATAGTCCAGCGCCCGCACCAGGAGCGCGTTCATCAATGCAGCGTTGGCGACGTTGGTGCGGTGGCCGCTGCCGATGACCGTCGCCTCTGGCGTGCCGCCGAGCGCGACGATGTGGCGGTGAGCGGCCTGCATGTCCTCGTATGGTACGGCAGCCAGCGCACAGCCGACGGAATCGAGCAGGAATCGCTTGGCCTCGTGCACCGCTTCGGCGGGGATGTCTTCGTACTGCAGGCCCAGCGCGAAGCGGGCCATTTGATGGGTGATGCTGTTCATTAGTACCTCCTCACTCCATACTCCTTCTTGACGTTTCGTGAAACCTGAGTACACTAGCCCCATTCTTCTCTCGGAAAGGGGACTTCTATGCGCCGATTTCGTACACGTCAATTCCTTGCCCATACCCTGCCCTCGTCCTGGGTTCCCTACGTGCTGCACCTCCGCCCCCGGGCCTGGGTCATCGTGACCGCTCACATGTCGGTCGGCTTCCTCCTGGCCAACGGCCTTGACCTCTCCTGGGACCGTCTGGGTCGCTGGGCGCTGGCCGCGCTGGCCTGGGGGATACTGGGCAACGGCGGCACACTGGCGCTCAATAGCGTTTTCGACAGGGACGAGGGAGACATCGGCTACCTGGACGATCCGCCCCTCGTGCCGCGCTACCTGGCTTACTTTGCCCTGGCCCTGATGGCCCTGGGCATCCCCATCGCCTTGGCGCTGGGCTACCGCTTCTCCGTTGCCTATGGAATCTGCATCGTGATGTCCCTGCTCTACTCGGTGCCTCCCTTCCGTTTCAAGGCCCGGGCCGGGTTGGACATTCTCATCAACGCTACCGGCTTCGGCGGGCTGACCATCTACGCCGGATGGGCCGCCGCAGCCCAACCCCTGGTAGCCCCCATCGTCAACGTAGTCGCGGCCTTCTTCTGCTTCTTCGTCGGCTTCTACCCGCTGACCCAGATCTACCAGATGGAGGAGGACGCCAGGCGCGGGGACTACACGCTGGCGCTGGTGTTAGGTAAGCAGAACGCGCTGCGCCTGGGCGTCCTGGGGGTTGGGACAGGCTTTGCCTTCCTGGCCCTGGAGGTGGTTCAGCGGTATTGGACCGTACGATCGGCGGGGCTGGTCCTGGCGCTGCTGGCCTGGTCGGCGGTCCTGATCCCCTGGTACCTCCGTCGCCAGCGGGCGGACGTGGCCTACGAGCAACGTGGCTTTTACCACGCCCTCTACGCCTGGGCTCTCACCGACATCGCGGTCCTCGTGGCGATGATGCCGTTGTAGAGGCGACGCATCCTACGAGCAGACAATGCTTCGGCAAGGCCCCCACAGGGGGATGCGTCGCCCCTACAATCGTTCTGCCACTGCCTGCGCCACCTCCAGCGTCGTATTGCTCCCGCCCAGGTCGTAGGTGCGCACCTTCCCCTCGGCGATGGTATCGGCTATGGCCTGCTCCAGTGTCTGTGCCGTCTCCGTCTCCCCCAGCCAATCCAGCATCAGTTTGACCGCCAGGAGCATGGCGGTGGGATTGACTTTGTAGAGGCCAGCATACTTGGGAGCCGAGCCGTGGGTGGGCTCGAAGATGGCGAAGTCGTCGCCGATGTTGCCGCTGGAGGCGAACCCCAGCCCGCCCACCAACTGCGCCGCCAGGTCGGAGATGATGTCGCCGAACATGTTGCTTGAGACCAGAACGCCGTAGTCCTGTGGGTTCTTGATCAGCCACATCGCCATAGCGTCCACGTTCGCCTCCCACAGTTCGATTCCGGGGTACTCAGCGGAGATTTTGCGCGCCTCGCGCACCATCAGCCCGCTAGTTTCGCGGATGACGTTGGGTTTCTCGACCAGAGTGACGGTGGGGTGGCCGTGTTCTTTCGCGTACTCGAAGGCGCGGCGCACGATGCGGCGGCAGCCTTCGCGGGTGAAGATGCGGCAGGAGATGGCGATATCATCCGAGGGCACGTCCTGGAAGGCGGCCATGCGGGGGCTGTAGGCTTCCAGCGCCGCCCGCACCTCCTGGGGCAGCGGGTGGAACTCGATGCCGGCGTAGAGGCCCTGCGTGTTCTCGCGGAAGACGACCAGGTCAACGTCGTCTCGATAGTTGAGTGGGTTGCCCTTGAAGGCTTTGCAGGGGCGCATGTTGACGTAGAGGTCGAAGAGTTGGCGCATGCGCACAATGGGGCTGCGGTAGACCAGTCCCTGGCCCTGCAATTCGGGGGCCAGTTCGGCCTGGGCTTCCTCTTTGGGCTTGGATGTGATAGCGGCGAAGAGGGCGCAGTCGCACGTCTTGAGGATATCAATCGTGCGCTGTGGCAGCGGATCACCCTCCTTGCACCAGAACTCCCAACCGATGTCGGCGGGGACATATTCGGCGTCGAGGATAATCTTGTCGAGCACGATCTGTGCGGCGTCCATTACGTCTTTGCCGATGCCGTCGCCGGGCATCAGCGCGATGCGATACTTGGGCATTTGTCCTCCTTATACTAAAAGGCGCTGGGGCCGGTCTCCGACCGTGCCCCTCTGGGGGCCAGAGCATTCGATTGGAATTGGTGGGTCTATTCTACTCGATGGTTAGGAAGAGGGCAAGCGGGACGTGGGGTCAGGCGGGCGGCATTGGGGCCAGCGGGCCGCCGGGTTCGGTCAATGCCGTCAGACGTATCCCTGGACGACGCTGTTGGGGTCCGCGTTGTGGCACCTCCAGCCGCTCACCCAGGAACGCCCATCCCAGCAAGATGGCGATAGTCGGCTCCAGCGTGGCGACGCTGCTGAGGTCACTGCGTCTACCGCGCCAGGCTGGGCCGCCCCACGGCCGTGAACGTCAGTTCCGTTCCCAGATAAACCCGTTGCCCCCACCCCGCTGCGACCGGTGCATCCCGATCCACACGGACCATCTGCACCTCGACCTGATCGGCGCCCGCCTGCCGGGCCAGCACCTTTAATTGAACCGGCACGACTTGTCGGGCGTAGGCCACCGCTTCTTCCACGGTGGAAAAGTCGCGCACTCCGTCGGGCAGGTGCAAGCGGAGTCGGTTGGCGTTTAGCGGACGGATGGTTGCCCGCAGTTGCTGCACCACCCCGCCAGCCACAGCGCCCACAGCGTTCGCCACTTCGGCGTGGCGCGGGATGACCAACTTGGTATGCAGTTGCTCTGCCACACGAGGCATGTAGGCTTCCACCGGCGCGCCGACGGCGACTACCGGCTGACGGAGACACAATTGGCAATCCAGGTCCGATCCGGGGACTCTCCCCAGCGCCCGGTTCAGCAGCGCCGTCGCCGCAGGCTCTCGCTCCCAGTCAGGCAGGGCGGCCTCGTCGCCCAGCACCTTGCTGACCAGTTCCATCGTCACCCGGTTCGACATACCAGAGACCACCTGCTCACAAAACGCTTCGGGCGAAATGTTCGCCTGCGCGGCCAAAAGTTCTGCCCCCAGCCGCGATGCTTCGGTGTCCCAACGCTCAAAGCGCCCCAGGACGTGCAGGGCATCGGTGGGCGTGAAGCCGGCCCGTAGAACCAGCCGCCGCGCCTCCAGACCTTCGATCTGCCGCGTGACCAGTGAGACGTAGCGCAGCCTGTTCACCAGCGACGCCAACGACTGGGGGCCTGTTGCCAGGTGACGCAACAAGTCCTGATCCTGTTCTGAGAGCGCATTGGCTGGTCGGCGCTGCGCCAGCACGAATTGCCCGGCCAGACTCTCTCGCTGGCGCGTCATCACCTGCCGTCGCAGTTCGCCCAGGATTTTGGGGTGCTCGCTGGCCAGCAGGCACAACGGCACCACGCGCCAGGGACCGATGACCAGCCGGCCCTCCTTATCCAGGCGAACGTGGCTATCGCCGCCCAGTCCCACTGTGTGGACGTCCACGGCTTCGACCATCGTCCGCCACTGGCCGACCTGCGCGCCCTCCGGGTTCAGCCGGGGGCGGCCATCGCGTAACGCGGCGATGTCGGTCGTCGTGCCGCCCACGTCCACCACCCACACATCCCGACGGCCTGCCAGGTGCCAGGCACCGACCATACTGGCCGCCGGCCCCGAAAGGATCGTCTCGATGGGTCGCCGCATGGCCCACTTGGCCCGCACCAGTGAACCGTCTCCCTTGACGATCATCAACGGTGCCTCGACGTCCATCTCTTGCAAGGTGCGACGAACAGTGACGATGAGTTCTCGCAGCAACGGGATCAACCGGGCGTTGAGTGCCACCGTCGTCGCCCGGCGCACCGCGTTGAGGCGGGTGGTCAGTTCGTGGCCGCAGGCGACCGGCAGAGCGGTCAATTCTTCCACCAGCGCCCGCACGCGCAGTTCGTGGGCCGGGTTGCGCACGCCAAAGTAGCCCGATACAGCAAAGGCCTCTACCCGGTTGCGCCAGGCCAGGATGGCCTCCCGCGCCGCCGCTTCGTCCAGAGGCTCGACCTCGTTGCCGGCCACATCGTGGCCGCCGCGCAGGTAGACCACGTTTTGGGTCACCAGGTCGCGCTCGAACCCGTATTGCCGGATCAACTCCTGGTCGTAGCCGATGAGCAACAGACAAACTGGGCTGCCCTGCCCCTCGACGATAGCGTTGGTGGCCAGGGTGGTCGAAATGGCTACCAGGCTCACCTCGGCAGGGGACACAGTTTGCCCGCCAAAGGCCGCTGCCACGGCTTGCCCCATGCCAACCGACAAGTCGTAACGGGTGGTCAGGGCTTTGGCGCTGGCCAGCACTGCCCCACTGGCGTGGTCTACCACCACCGCATCGGTATATGTACCCCCCGTATCAATGCCCAAAGTAACAGTCATCAATCCTCGCGCCGCCGCCAGCAGGTATCGGCCAGGGAGCAGTAGCGGCACACCGAGCCCACGTGCGGCGATTCGTAGCCCGGCCCTGTACCGATGACCATTGAGACGGATTTGTGCGGCTCCAGCACACAGTGGTCGTTTAACCGCACACCGATTTTATCCAGGGGCAGCAGGGCACATACCTTCTGCTGGCCTTGCAGCGACCAGCCCACCAGCGATCCCGGGCTGAGCGCCGGGCTCACGCCCCAGCCGAATTCTGACGCTCGCTTTTCGACCCTGTCGCGCAGTGCTTCGCCGATAGCACCGAGGGCCAGCACCCCCACACTATCGAGCATAAAAGCCAGCAGGTCCTCACTGGCGGCGTGGAGTTCGCTCACCCGCTTCTCCAATATCGGCCCGATGGTGTAGACGGCTGCCATCACCCGACGCGCCGGAGCCAGCAGATCAACCCTGGGGCCGACGGTCAGACGTCTCTCGTCCTTCCATTCAGAGGATGAATTGGCGGCAAGGACCACCTGCTCGCCGACCACGTCGCGCACCAGGAACTCGTCGTAGACGGCCGCCGGGACGACGAGCGCCTGGCTCATAGCGACGGCTTCTTGCGCGGCAGATACCAGCGCAGGATGCGCCGGTCCCCGCTGATTCCGGCGCTGCGCTTGCAGCACCTCCTCGGGTGTCAGGGAGATTGGCACATCGCGCAAGATGGTCACAGCCGGGTCAGCCCCCCCTTAGTCCCCCCCCACCTTGGGGGGGAGGTATCCCTCGTCGCAGAAATCGCCTAACTGGGCCCCGTCCAGCGCTCGCACCAGATCGTCGGGCGAGAGAGCCAGCCCCACGTCCGGGCAGCCCGCGCTGATGATCACTATTTCCTGTTCCAGGACTCTCTCGTCTACATAGGCAGTGACGTCCGGGCGGCGGAAGCCCAATACCGAAACTGCCCCCACCTGGTACCCTGTCACCCGTTGCACATCCCGCCCCGACGCCAGCGTTACTTTTTTGTCCCCCAGTGCCGCGCCGACTTTCTTGAGGCTGAGATGCCGGTCGCCGGAGATCACCACTAGCACAAACTGACGGTCAGAACACTGGACGATCATCGCCTTGACCACCTGGGCCACCGGGATCCCCAGATCCTCTGCTACCCCTTCGGCCGTGTACTGCTTGTGTGCGTGCTGGTGCACTTCATAAGGAATCCCCTTCTGCTCTAGCACCCGCATCGGCATCGTCTTGGCTATGCTTTTCTTTTTTCCCCCCACCTTGTTATCTTCCTTCGTCTTCCGAATCCGGCATCTGCCGTCCGGTATCACTGCTTTGCTTTCGCCATAAGAGTAACACGCCACTGACCACCAGGGCTGCCCCGACGAGCTGCGTGGCCGTCAACTGCTCGCTCAGAAGAAAGTAAGCATAGACGGCGACAATGGGGATTTCTGCCATAGCCAGGATGCTGGCCACGCTCGCTGGTAGTCGCCCCAACCCGAATGTGTAAGCAGACCAGGGAATGATAGTGGAGAGGCCGATCAGAGCCGCGAACCAGATCCAGGTCGAAGAGGGCACGGGCCAGGGCTGCGGAGTGAAAAATTGAAAAGGCAACAAAGTCAGCGCTCCAAAGCCAAAGCCATAGATCAACATGGTCGGGGAACGATAGCGCGCACTTACCTTCTTGCCAAACAGGTTGAAACTGGCATAAGTTATGGGGATACCCAAACCTGCCAACAGCCCCGGCGCGGTCAGCCTGTCTCTCCCCAGAATGTCCAGACCCGATACTAGCACCGTGCCAGCGAAGGTCAAGACGATAGCCAGCACCTTGCGGCGCTTCAGCGGTTCGCTCCAGAGCAGCCATGCAGCAACGGTGACGATAGCCGGCATGGCTGCTTGCTGCACTGTCGCCACGGCCGCCCCGTTGAGCAACACGCCCAAGTTCCAGAAAACGTGAAATGCGCCCAGGCTGCTACCCAGGGCGATCAGCCAAATCAAGTCGCGCCGCTGCACCCGCAGCCAGGCCGGGCGCAGCAAGCCCAGGGTTAGCAACAGGACAGTGAGTGTAGACAGATCGCGCCAGAAAGCCAGAGCCAGCGCCGAGACGTTGCTGTCGGCGGCGATGAACTTGACGAATACGCCGGAAGTCCCCCATCCCGCACATGCCAGCAACACTGCCAGGTAACCGGCCATTTCCGATCGTCGCGGATTCACCATGATCTCAAATAAATCCTTCAGACTGCGGGTTGACAGGCACAGGGGCCGGTGGCGCACTTGCCGCACACATCGGCTAACCCCAACTCGCGGAAGTGATCGGCCACCTGCAGCAGCCGCTCGTTGCAGCGGTGTTTATCCAGCCCGCTTTCGGTCAGCGCACCCACGGGACAGCGTTCCACGCACACCGTGCAGCTCTCACCATGAAAGTAGCGGCAGCGCTCGCGAGCGGGAGTTCCGAGCACTGACGTTGGCTCCAGCACCGCATCCACCACCAGACTGCCGAAGCGCCCGGCGCAGCCAGCGTCGGTGATCAGCATGTGGTGCAGGCCAAAACTGCCCAGGCCGGCGATGTACGCCACACTCTTGTGCGACCAGCGGGCCACCAAGGTGATGGGATCATAATTGTGGGTGGCCGGCTCCGCCGCGGCTTTCACGCCCCGCTCGGCCAGGGCAGCAGTGAGCCGCTGGGCAATGCGGTTGATGAGCGCGTTAGTCTCGACGTAGGCCAACGCCCACTCGCGAGCCACCTGGCGTGACTCTGCCCGGTTGGCTTCCACGGTCTCCTCGGCGAAGGGCAGAAAGAAGGAGATGACTGACTGGGCTGCTGGCAGCAGGTCGCCAGGCAGCAGGTGGGTCGGCTCGGCGACTACCCGCAGTTGGAGGAAGCGAGGATCAGCAGCGTCGGCAAAGCCCACCAACGGCTGCCGATAACGGGTCTCGGTTCCTGCTTCGGCCACTTCTTGCTGCACGAAGGCGGCAATGAACTTCTCTAAGTCATTCATAACTTACCCCCCCACGCCTCATATCAGGGGCGGCCCAAGTATACCCATTTGAGGCAAAACTTCAAAAACCCTGGGCGCACATGCCCCCTGCCATGGCTCACTACGCCACGGCAGGGGGCCGGGGAAGGAGCGGAATGCCTGCTTTGGGCATCAACCCTCAACAGGCTGCTCTGCCTACATTAAGGTGACCTCTCCCTCCGCTAACTGGTCGGCACGGGCGCAGATGGCCTTCAGCCTGGCTTCCACGTCCGGGTCTAGCGGCTCGGGCTCGAAGTTCTCGATGATGTCCAACACCTTCTCTCGCACACGCTGGGCCAGGCTCTTGGATCCCGCTGCTTTCCAGTCCTCCCAACGGGTGCGGTCGAGGAGCGTCGGGTACCAGAACTCGGTCCTGAAGTGCTTGAGGGTGTGATCGTCGCCCAGGTAATGCCCACCAGGCCCTACGCGGTCTATGACGTGTACGGCCAGATGCTCGTCATCTACGGTAATGCCGCGCAAGATGTGCTTGACCATGCCGATGACCTCGTTGGACATGACCAGCATGTCGTAGGAGCCGATGAGCCCCGATTCCAGGTAACCCACATCGTGGATCAGGTTGGCCCCGGACAGCGCGGCCACGGCGATTGAAATGGCTGACTCGATGGCCGCCTGCTGATCCAGCGCCTTGGCATCGCTACAGCCTGCGGTGGAGAACATGGGCAGCCGCAGCCATTTGGCCACATCGGTCATCGCCGCGCTGAGCAGCGACAATTCCGGCGCGCCATAGGACAGAATCGTGGTGCTCATGTCCAGAATGGACATCACCCCACCGATGATGATCGCCGCTCCCTTTTTCTTGAGCTGCGCCAGCACGATGCCGGGCAAACACTCGGCCAGACATTGCACCATGAGCCCGGCCAACGTCGCCGGACCGGTGGCGCCGCATATGGGGCAGGGAGTGTAGATGGCCGGGATGCCCATCTCGGCAGTGTAGAGCACCTTGTCCACTGCCTCCTTGGAGTTGTTCAGCGGCGAGGAAGGCTCGATGTAGATGACGAAGAGGGGTGCTTTAGCGAACTCCTCAGGGCCACCCAGCAACTCGCAGGCCATCTCGTACTGGTCGGCCAGCCCATTCTTATCCACGGCGGTGATGACCAGTGGTTTGGTCGTCCCCTGCAGCATGGCCAGCAGTTGGTGCCGGTCGTAGGAGCCGATGGGCACGTCCGAGGTGAGCCCCAATGACATGTGGAAGTCAATGTGGGGCGAGGCCTCGGCAATCTTGGCCGCGTTGTAGATATCCTTGAAGGTGTAGCGCCGCCGCTCGTCGGTGTAGGGGTCGAGAATGAAGGGGCAGTCGGAGCCGGTGCCGAAGTAGATTTTGTTGTACTCCAGGACGACGCGCTTGGAACGATCTCGCCCAGCGAGGGTGATGCGTTCCGGTGTCGTCTCCAGCGAGGCCTTGACCAGCCAGGAGGGGATGCGCACCAGGTTGCCGTCGCTGACCTGGCAGCCGGCCCCTTGTAGCAACTCCAGTCCCTCGTCGTGGTATATCCGCGTCCCTGTCCGTTCCAGCACCTGCAGCGCGCCGAGATAGATGTCCTCGATCTGGTCATCGGAGAGCACCTGGAACAGTGGTGTTGCGTTCACTTGATAGTTTGTTCGCATTGTTCACCTCCTCACTTTACTTTCCCACGAACTGCTTCGCTATGTCGACCGCGGCCGGGGCATTGGACGCATAAGCATCGGCCCCGATCTGCTCGGCGAAGTCTGAGGTCAGCGGCGCGCCGCCGACCATGACCTTGAGACCCTGGCGCAGACCTGCCTCTTCCAGTGCCTGGATGGTGTGATCCATAGAGCGCATAGTGGTGGTCAGCAGAGCCGACATGCCCACGATGTCCGGCCTCTCTTCCTTCACTGCCTTGACGAAGGCTTCAGGGGCGACGTCGGCGCCCAGGTCAATGACCTCAAAGCCGGCTCCCTCCATCATCATGCACACCAGATTCTTGCCGATGCTGTGCAGGTCACCTTGCACGGTGCCCATGATGACCTTGCCTGTCAGCAATTCCCGTTTTGGGATTGTTTGCCACCTATGCGCGCTGCATGCAAGTCCAAGCGATGTGATTCAATGAGAGTCAGCGGCCCAAGCGTGCAGAAGACAGACTGCAGATTGCCATTTTGACATCTCCAATCCTCCCAAATGAAGCTGGCGGATATTCTCGCAACTGGAAGT
>Ga0315541_1001245_pt1 | contig 24357 bp, 17 predicted proteins | sample SalMarSW160190MG_FD_203095 | JGI IMG/M metagenome (GOLD analysis project Ga0315541, IMG submission 203095) | Salt marsh sediment microbial communities from the Plum Island Ecosystem LTER, Massachusetts, United States - Salt Marsh Sediment SW1601-190 ...
TTTCTTGGTCTCCAACCGTACCGAGAGGGAAGAGGAGTTTTTCGAGAAACTAACCCTCCCAGCCGGCTGGCAGGAAATCGTCTCCGAGGAGTTTCCTCTTAAACTAAGACCAGAGGAGCGACAACTCAGGCTAGTTGCCTTCTACGTTCCTCTCACCTCGCCCGCAGGTCGCCACCAAATCAGCTATTCGGTTCAAAGCCAGAGGGGCCCAAATATGGCAGATAGCGATACCATAGAAGTGGTGGTCTTGCCGGTGACAAAGCTGGAGATCTTAGTGGAGGAAAAACCGGAGGTGGTGATTGCCGGGGAGGCCTATCAGGTGAGGTTGCGTCTGGTTAACAAAGGTAATGGCGGAATCGACGCAAAACTCAAGATAGGATCAACTCCCGATTATCCCATCAGCGTGAAACCATGTGAGATAGCGTTAGAATCCGGAAAGTCTCAGATCATAAGCGTTGAGATAAAGACGGATGAAGGGTTGAGAAAGAGAATCAAAAACGTTCTCGAGATCGAAGCTGAGACAGAAGAATCAAGGAATGGTGTGGTTTCTCTCAAGCAGACGGTTCTAGTTGAGATTATTCCCAAAGTGACTGGTGAATCTGATCGTTACCATAGATTGCCCACCCGGGTGGCATTAATTGGCGCGGGCCAGGATGGAAAAAGCGGTCTTCAGGCAGAGTTTTCGGGTCGGGGCAGCTTGGACGAGGAGGAAACAAGGCAGGTTGACTTTCTGTTTCGAGGCCCTGACATTCAGGAGAGGAGCAGACGAGGCCAAAGAGACGAGTTCCGGCTCAGTTACCGCCACGGGCCGCTGACTGTTCATTTTGGAGACAGAGGTTTTTCCCTTTCCCCTTTGACCGAGAGATTCTATTATGGTAGAGGAGCGGAAGTGAGCATCCATCCCGCCAAGTTTGAAATCGGAGCTTTTTATTTAGAAAGCAGGTGGGAAGATCCAAAGGCAAGGAAGGTGGGAACGTATCTGGCGTATCGCTTCAATGATAAGTTTGAAATAAAGGGGAACTGTTTAGGCAAAAGCAAAGACTCAACTTCCTCTTCCAACCGTTACCGGGTCAGAATCTACAGTGTCCAGACAGGAATAAACCTGAGTGAATGGATGCGCCTGGGCTTAGAATCTGGTTTTGCCCACGGTGAGAGAGAGGGCAAAATGAACGATTTAGCCTTTCGAATGGACTTAAGCGGTCGGATCTCCAATCAGGTTCGGTACTCTTTTGAGAAAACTCATGCTGGACCGAAATATCTTGGCTATTACAATGACGCTGATTATACCAGTGGTACCATGACCTTTCCGATTTATGGCAAACTGCGAGGGAATCTCTCTTATCGCTCCACCAAAAATAATCTGGATATCGATTCCACCAAGGAGACGGCTAATCGGGAAAAATCCTACCAGTCAAGTATCTTTTATTCTTTTCCTTTCGGCACGCAGATTTCTTTACACTATAAAGACTTAATCAGAGAAGATGATGCCCAGCCAGCCAATTATGAGTACAGGGAAAAGACGTTGAGACTAGGAGTAGCACAGAGCTTTGGCAAATTGAGCCTAAACACTCATCTGGAAAGAGGAAAATTCGAAGATATGCTCCAGGCTGTCAAGGATGACAATTTGGAGAGATATAGCTTTTACTCTTCTTTTCGTCAGAGTAACGCGCAAACCTATAGCGTTTATGCCAGGATTGGACACGGCAGTTTTACACCCCACCCGGAAAGAACAAAAAGCGTGGGCATCTCCGGTTCCTGGAAGATTGGGTACAACCTTCTTTTCAAGCTGAACTATCAAAGGGACAATGCCGGCTCCGAGACAAGCGAACAGAGAGACAATGTTTTCTCCACTTTCACTTATACCTTCAAGAATGGCCACGCTCTGGTTTCGAAAACCCAATGGTCTAAGTATGAACAGAAAAGAGAGGAAGATTTTTCGTTTCTGGTGACCTATTCCATTCCCTTTAGAATTCCGGTAAGCAAGAAGAAAGGCGTTGGAGTATTGAAAGGTAAGGTTTACGATGACGAGAAAGCGGAAAGATCGCCAATTTCAAAAGTCGTCCTAACGGCTGATGGAGCAACCGCCGTAACCAACCAGAAAGGCGAATTTGTCTTTCCGTCGCTTGCCCCAGGAGTCCACTATCTGCGGGTGGAGAGAAGCTCGATCGGACTCAATCGGGTCGCGACCGAAAAGATACCCATGATGATAGAGGTGAAGGGCGGCCAGACCGCCGAGATCGAGATCGGAGTGGCTACGTCCGGTAGAATCCTAGGCCGGGTGGCAGTGTGCGCCCCCCATTCCGACAAAAACTTTGGTGACCGGGACACTTCGGTTGTTTCTGGTTCGATGGCGTCTCCCCAGGGCATGGAAAACACCCTTTCTACCGAGCCCGAAGGGCCAGCATCATCGGTGACGCTTCTTAAAACAAAAGAGGCCATCTCGGTTTGTCCGGACGTCTCATTCGCCATGAGATGCATCACAGAAGGTGAAGAGAGAGTATATTTCTCCGGACAAGAGGTTTCTTTAAAAGCCAGCTTTGAAGGAATTGTCCTTTCTGTCAGGGAGAAAGAGGTGATCGAGGAGAGAATAGAAAAGATGGTTTTCATCCCCCAAAGCGAAAGGTTCTGTTTTTCCCTGAATGGGATAGAGCATAGGGGAATCCTGGAGGTGATCTTCGTGGCTGAAGACTCATCTCTTTTGGCCTTGAGCCGGTTGCCGCCGGAGGGCTATGCCAAAGGGACGGTCCCTTTTGGAGAGGAAAACCAGGGTGTCTCCGAATCTGAAGCCTTTGCAGCCCGCACGGTGACCGCTTCAAGTGAAAGTCTGTTTTTGATAGGCCCCGGTGAAGACGTGGATGGGGAGGAAGATGACGAGACGAAGGGGAGAGGATTGGCTGGCACCTTAGTGGAGATCACCGAAGGACAAGAGGTCTTACGGCAACTCACCGATGAGGAAGGAAGGTTTTCTTTTGAAGATATAAGACCCGGCAGATGGGAGCTGAAAATCCGTGACTACCATCTGCCCACTCATCATTACCTGGAGCAGGACGAGTTTCAGGTCGAGTTGAAACCGGGAGAACAAAAGGAAGTCGAGGTAAGAGTGTTGCCCCGGCTCAGGCCCATTCAGATCATAGACGAAGGCGAGATCGAGGCGGAGGGCAAATAACTCAATCTATTCCTGCTCTTGCTGCACGACTGATTGTTTCGGGAATTGTCGGTAAACTCCAGATTGTATTCCAATATCCAAACGCCTGATCAGGATAGGTTCTTTTGATTTGCTCAGATACATTCTACATGTCTTGAATCGTCGCCTCAGAAGAGATACAACTGTTCGGAACCCTGGCCAGAGACGGCCGAATCCAGCCCCCCGGGCTATCTTTTTGTTTTTGGAAAAAGACTGGCTGTCCGCTTGCGAAGATAAGTTCGGAAGCCGATAATCATAAGAAGGGGAGGAATTCCTCTTGAGGTGAGAAAAAGTGAGAAAGAGCGGAGTCGACCATAAGGTCAGGAATTTAACCTTACGGAAAGCCAGACCGGTGCTAAGGCTTTCTAGCACCGCTTTAAAAAAAGGTCGGTTTACCCTGGTAGTTTTTCGCGCATTGTAAGAAGAATTGTTAAACGTTCGTTGACTTGTCGCAAAGAATGAACTGTCCGAGCAGGCTGATATGGATACGATAAGAAAAATCTTGCTGGTTTTTCTAGGTGACACCCTGGTGATGCTTATCTCCTGGGCCGCTTTGAGCCTGATAATCCTCGGCATTAGATTCCATGCAGGCTCACAGGCTGATCTGGTGAAGATACTCTCCATTCACTCCTACGTCATCGCTATGTTTTGCTACGCCTTCTATCTGATCTTCGATCTTTGCGAACATATCTCAACCCAGAGCAGATTGAACAAAGTCAAGGGTCAGAAATCAGGAGCGTCCGGGAAAGAATCTTTGGAATCTAAGCTGCTCCTCCGCCTTGTTCTTACCAGGACGGTTAAGGTTATGGTGATCTGTTTGACCCTCACTTTGGTCTCTTGGTTTGTATGGTTAGGGAAGTATACTCTTGGATCTTTCCTTGCTGGCGCGACTTTGGCTTTCTTGGTCTTTTGGGCATTGAGTCTCTTGAGGCATCACCTGGGATACCTGCAGGACAAAGACGGTTCGGGTACTACAGAAGAGATAGGGAAGCTCACCGGTCCGGAAGAGATTATGCCAAAGGCCACAGTTGACGACTGAGCCTCGATAGACGGTCTCTAGCGCCTTATCCCTGTTTATTCCGCCAAGTTAGAACCGAAACAGAAAGCACCGCGGACTTAAGTTCTTGCCCCGGAATGGATGCCTTCTGCGGGACTTTGCAGGCCAGAGCGAAGTACCCAAAGCCAGTTTTCATCAGGAATCGGGCTGGCTAAGGAGAAATCTTCACTTTATTTGACCCATAGAATTGTACAGAGGGAAGAAGGTGGAGAGGAGTATCACTGCGGAGATGCCCCCGAAGACCACCAGGATGATAGGTTCCATCATGGTTAGAACCTTTTTGATGGTTCTTTGCACGTCCTTTTCAAAGTATCCGTTCACCATGGCCAGCTGTTCCGCCACCTTGCCGGTCTGTTCCCCTAAGGCTATCATGGTAATCATGAAGCCTGGGAAGGGAAGCCCCTTCATAGAGTCGGCAAAGGATTGGCCCCTTTTTATCCTCTCCTCGATAGTCTCTATCGATTTGACGACGGTCTTATTTCCGATGGTCCCTTTGACCAGATCCAGGGAGGGGAGCAGCCCAAAACCGGAGCGAAGCAGAAGCGAGAGATAATGCGAGAAGGTGCACAATATGCTTTTCTGAATGACCTGACCGAAAAGTGGAACCTTCATCTTCGCATAGCTTAAAGTATATGCCCCACTCTCGGTCTTGCGATAGAAAATAAGGGCAATAAAGCCTATCACCGCAAAAATTATAATAGGTATCCAAAGGCCCATAATGGAGCCGATGACGAACTGGACGCCTCTGGTGTACCAGGGAATGGGAGCGCCGAGTTCAATCACCAATTTCATCATCTTGGGCATGAGATAAAAGGCGTAAAAGCCGGTAACCGCAGACATGACCACCATGATCATACAGGGATACATCATGGCTTGCTTCAATTCTGATTGAAGTGCATCCTGCTTTTCTAAGGACTCAGCCAGCTCCTCTAAGATCTCGGGCAGCGTGCCGCCTTGTTCTCCGGCTCTAACAGCCCCCAGGTAGAATGGGGGGAAGACCTTGGGGTGGGCGGCGATGGCCTCGGAAAAGCTGCCGGTGGTCTCTATCCTTTTGCAGATGTCACCGATCACCTCCTGGAATTTAGCGTTCTTCTCCTGTTCCGCAATGTTCTGCAGAGACTGCAGAAGCGGCAGCCCGGCGGTAAACATCAGATGCAGCTGGATGGTGAAAGAGAGAACGTCCTTAGTGGTAACTTTCCCTGATCCGAAGCCTCCGGATTTTCGTTTTGCCTTTACCTGCACCGAAATGGGGTAGAGGCCCATCTCCCGGACTTGATTCTCCGCGTCCTCCAGATTCCGAGCAGGAAAGCTGCCTTTTGTCCGTTTGTTTTTGTTGTCGACTGCCTGATAGACGTATACCGCCACTATCCCATCACCCTCCTGACCTCATCTATGGTGGTCACCCCTTTGAGCACTTTCTCGATTCCGTCGTCCAGCATGCTCTTCAGCCCCGCGGCCTTTTCTATGTCAGTGGAGAGAGCTTTCTTGAGGATGAGCTCATTTACCTCCTGGTTTACCTCAAGCACCTCAAATAGACCGATTCTCCCCTTATAGCCGCTATGCTTGCACTTGTCGCAGCCTTTGCCCCGATAGAAAGTCGGATTTTTCAAATTCCTTAGTTGGGGATAAAAGCTAAGTTCTTCCTCCGAGGGAACGTAACTTTCCTTACACTTGGAACATATCCTTCGGCCCAGTCTCTGGGCTATCACCGCCAAAAGGGAGGTGGATATGACGAAGGGCTCGATCTTCATGTCCAGAAGGCGCGCCACCGCGGCTGAGGCGCTGTTGGCGTGGAGGGTGGTGAAGACCAAGTGGCCGGTCATGGATGCCCGGAATGCCATCTCCGCCGTCTCCTCGTCTCTCATCTCTCCTAAGAGGATTATGTCCGGATCATGACGCAAAATGGAGCGCAGTCCTTTGGCGAAGGTATATCCAGCTTTTTCATGTATGGGAGACTGCTTGGCGATGGCAAGTTTGTACTCTACCGGGTCCTCCAGCGTAATCAAATTCTTCTCCAGAGCATTCAGGCTGCTGAGCGCAGCGTAGAGGGTGGTGGACTTGCCCGAGCCGGTGGGACCGGTGATCACGAGCATGCCATACGGTTTCTGTATCAATCTCTTGAAGGTATCCAGATTCTCACCCCAATAACCTAAATCCTGAAGACTTAAAACAAACCTGGGTTTGCGTAGTATCCTCATCACCACGCTCTCGCCCCAAAAGATGGGCATGGTGGAGACACGGACGTCGATGTCCTGGGTATTGTAGGTGATGGTCATGGATCCATCCTGTGGAATCCTGGTCTCAGTTATGTCCAACTCCGACATGATCTTTATCCTGCTCACCACCGCCCGATAGATCTTCTTGGGCAGGATGAAGGCGGTCTCCAGAACGCCATCTATCCGGTAACGCACCCGCCCCACACTCTCATCCACCTCTATGTGGACGTCCGTGGCCGTCTCCTTTATCCCCTGAGCGATTAAGGAGTCAACCAGCATGATAAGCGGAGCAGTCTCCTCCTCCACCTCGTCCAGGCTCAAAGCCTGGCTTAAGCTTTCTTCGATCACCTTCTCCGGATCAACGGTGGTTCCATAGAATTCATCCACGAACTCTAAAATCGTCTCCTCGTCGGCGATTCTGGGTTCAACGGTTAAGTTGGTGATTTGCCTTAGACGATCTATTGCGTTGATGTCATTGGGATTAGCCATGGCGACGGTCAGCTTTCCCCCTTCTATGTCCACGGGGATCAGCTTGGACGTCCTAGCCAGTTCTTCCGGAACAAGCTTGATGGCTTCGCCGTCTATAGGGCTTTTCGAGAAATCAAGGTAGGGAGTCTCCGTCTGCTGTCCCACAAACTCAAGTACTTCCCCGTGGCTGATGAATCCCAGTCTCTCCAAGATTTCTCCGAACTTGGCACCTGTGCGGTTCTTCTCTCTATTCGCCAACTCAAATTGGCTCTTGGTTATCTTTCCCGTCTCTAATAGCATATCTCCCAGTGTTTGACTCATTTCTCCTCCTTCCGCGAGGTAAGATAGTCCAATCGATCACGTACAGCCGGTTTTAGTCCGTCTTCCTTTTCCGAAGACGAACTCAGAAATAGCCGGTAATATTGTATCGCCTTCTCCGTCTCGGCCGCCATGTCCCAGGCCCTGCCCAATCGGTAGAGGACGCGTGGATCAAAGGAGTTGATCTCATAGGCCCTCATGCAATACTCCACCGCCTTGCCAAATTGTCCTTTCTCCTCATAGACGCTGGCCAGGAGAAGATTAGCGTCCAAGTGAAAAGGGTCCGATTCTAAAAGCTTTCTGAGCTTGGTCTCAGCGGAGGTGTACTCTCTGATCTGGTATAGGAGCAGCCCAAAATTGAAGAGTATCCGGGAATCTTTGGGTTTCAACGCAGAGACGTAAACAAGTTCTTGCTCTGCCTCTTTGAGCCTCCCTGCCTGCAAGCAGGCTATGGCCAGATTTGTGTGAGCTTGCACGTGATCAGGATTGTAGGTCAGTGCTTTTCTGTACGCTTGGATGGCTTGAACGGACTCTCCCTGCTGCTGATAAGAGACTCCTTTATTATAGTATCTTTCTGCTCTGGAATCAGATTTCTCCCTGACGGTCAAAGGCTCCTGGGCCGGCGCCCCCCGCAAGTCCTCGGCATAAGATGGGGTAACTTCGTGTGAGGGTATCTCTTGCTCCTCGAGGAAGGCTACATTATCCGAAGTTGACTCCCGAGAAGCTTCCTCTTCGTCTGGGGACGGCGAGGTCTCTGTTAAGATATCCTTCTCCTGGTCAGGAGTTGAAGAGACTGGGGGCCCTAACGACGGCACGATCCCGGGTTGAGGGGTCTCCGGTTCCTCCTCTGCCTCGGAAGTCTGACCTTCAGGGGCGACCGCAGGGATTACGGTTCCAACATCTGGTGACTTTTCTTCTTGCTCACCGGTTGTCCCGGTTTCTTCGATCGGTTCTGCTGTAGTGACCGTTTCTTTGGAGCTTGTCTCAGAAACGCTCTCCTCCTCGCCAGGCTTTGCCTCTGCCTGGAGGGCATCCTTCTTCTGCTCCGACTCCGCGGTTGTAAGTTTAGGTGGTTTCTTTTTGGCGCTGGTTGATCGTCGAGCGATCGGGACCGGAGCCTCCGAGCCTGGCTTGAGCAAAAACAGGTAGCCGAGACCCAAAGAGACACCGATGAAAAGCAGAGCTGCCGCAAGAATCAAAAACCTCTTTTTACTTCTTGGCTGAGGCGGCCTCTCCTGCTCGGCAGGCGGGTTTTCCTCTTTCTCGACCTTCTCTATGGTTTTGGTTATCAGTCCCAATTCTCTCACCCCAGATGCTTCAATTCAGCTTCTGCTAGAACCTCTTTTTCTCCAGTATCTTGATCCCGTTCAAGCTATCCCAACCCTCCAGCACGTTCTGGGCCGTGATCTTTCTCGTATTTTCAATGAAAGCAGACATCATGGCTCTCTCGCAAAGCACGTTTACCATTCGGGGCAAACCTCCGGAGATCTCATAGATTCTATTCATCGAATCGGAGGTGAACTCGACGCCGGAGCCAATGTCGGCCACCGTCAGCTGATGCTCGACGTACGGCCCTATCTCCTCCAACTGGAGCGGAAGCAGATGATACCTGACCAGGATGCGCTGATCAAACTGTCTTAAGTTTCTCTCCTGTAGTTTTTCTTCCAGTTCCGTCTGAGCGAAAAGCACGATTTGAATCAGCTTCTGATTCTCCGTCTCCAGGTTGGAAAGAAGCCGCAGGCCCTCCAAGGACTCGAAATCCAGCCCTTGGGCCTCGTCCAAAACGATGATCGGTTTCTTTGATTGGCGGCGAGCCAGAAGGAGCAGATCGTAAAGCCGCTCGGTCAACTTTCCTTCGGTAAGCTCGTCTGGGGAAAACCTCGATGCCCCCAGATTTCCCAGCACGGTCAGCAGCAGTTCTGTCTGAGAGAAGCGAGGATCGGGGATATGGGTTATGCGCAAATCGTCTCCCGCTTTGCTCAAGAAATATCGTGAAAGCATGGTCTTACCGGTGCCCGGCTCTCCGGTTATCATGGTGAACCCCAAACCCTCATAAATGCCGTAGCGCAGATGGTTCAGGGCTTCAGCGTGCGACCGCGAGAAATAAAAGAATTTGGGATTGGGAGAGACGGAAAAAGGAGTCTCGGCGAATCTGAAGAACTCCTTGTATGAACTCAGAAGATCAACCCTCAGAAGAGTCTGCTTTCTGGTTCGATCAGGCGGCGGAATCATCCTGCCGCCCTCGAAAGACTCCGGGCTGATTTCCGTTCCCTCTCTGGAGAATTTATACGTCAGTTTCATGTTATCCTTCCTTATCATCAGGACTGGTTATCCTCGGAGTGAGGAAGATGACCAGCTCTGCTCTTTGTTCCGTCTTCTCCTTACGTTTGAACAAATAACCCAGCAAAGGAACATCTCCTAATATAGGAACTTTGTTTTCTGAGTCAGTTTTTTTGGAAGTAATCAGACCTCCAATCACAATGGTCTCGCCGTTTTTTATCCGCACCATAGTGTTGGTCTCACGGATGTCGATGTTGGGAGCTCTTAGGGTTTGATTCTCGAATTGAAATTCAGACCAGGTGTTGGCGTCGGTTACAATTGGTACGACCTGCAGGGTGACGTGGTCATCGGATGAGATGTAAGGGGTCACTCCCATGGTCAGGCCCAGAAGCACGGTCTTCTGCTCGGGAAAGACAACTGGCTGACCTACTTCCCCTCCTGCAGAGAGACCGGTCAGCTCCCAGTAACTTATCACCTGCCCCACGTTGATCAGTGCTGTTTGTCCGTTCATCACGTTGATTCTCGGCTTGGATAGGACATCCACCTTCCCGAATCTCCCCAGAACGTCGAGCACCAGGGAGGCATCGTGCCGGGAAGCCGTGAACTCGACCACCGAACCCGGCAAGCCTAAACTCTGGCTGGCCGCCAGATCGATGGTTTTATGGTCCAAAAGAAACGAATGCACTGCCGACCAGTCGATTCCCCAGGACTGGCCTCGCTCCAGGGTAACCTCAACCACCTCAGCTTCGATCAGGACCTGTCTTGCCAGGGTGTTCTTCAGCTTCCGTATGAAACTTTCCACCGTTTTCAGATTCTTCTTGCGATCGGTTACGCTGATCATGCCGGCAAGTTTATTTATGAAAAAGTTCCCTTCCGGGGAAATTGATTTCGTGATTCCCTCCTCCACCTGTTTCCAAAGATCCGTAGCCTCCGCATCCGTGGTTCCCGTAATCTGAAATTGTCCGCTCATCCCCCCGACGTCTGGAATGGATCCCAGCACGTTGCCCCCGACCTGGATTTGAGAGGTGATCTTATTGGGGATGTGCCCTAGTTCGAAGATGCGCGTATCTGTGAGCTTCACTTCCAGAGTAGGGCTGTTGCGAGAATACAGGTACTCGGTTGGAGCGAATATGGTTTCCAGGGCCTCCTCCAGAGTCAGGTCCTCGAAGGTGACATTCAGCAGCGTTTTTCGATTCGCATCCTTATCCCATATGATGTTGAAACCGGCCTGCCTCAATAAAGGATCAAGCACATCCTCTAGGGTTATCCCTCTGGCGGAAAAGGAGAATAGTTTTTCGGTCTCAGGCTCGACCTCCACCAGGGCCGTGGGATTCAATCGGGGAGGTATGGGCGGTGTAGCTACATTGGTCTCCTTTGTGTGCGACACGGCCTTCTTCACCTCGTCTCGGGAGAAATTAGGCGCACACGCGTTCAGAACCGCAAGCAGTAAAAACGACACCAAGGTTGTTAGCCTACAGCAACTTTTCTTCATCATCTCTCCTCTTGGCTCCTGTCCCAGACCGCTGACAGTTGCATGGTAACCGGCCTTGGGTTTTCACTGAAAAGAGGTTGGGCAGCTAAGATTGGGTCACTCTTGACATCCCGCGAATTTTCCAAAGAATCCCCTCTCCAACACCAAAGGGTCATGGGAATCAGGATCAGATAGAACCAGGTGAAAATTCTTATCTCGTCCTGATAAGCAAAGCAAAAAGCGGTCAAATAGAAGAGGGGAATCAGCCAAAATGCTTTTCGGAAAAAAGCTGGTTTCTCCTTGAACTTCTTCAGAGACCAGAATATCCATAGTCCGGTCATGGGAACCACCAGCCAGATTGGATTGAAGTATGGGGAGAAGACTTCGGTGCCGTGCAGCCAACCGGGGTGTAGGGTTGTCTCAAGTATCCTGTGTAAGTTTACGTTCATGGTCAGAATTGGAGCGAAGCGGGGTCTGGGTCCCAGAAGCAATCTTGTTCCGACGAAGGCCAGACCGTACGTCAAAAAGCTCCACTTCCAGCCCCGGGTCTTTTTCCGGTTGACCAGAAAATTCAGCAGGGGCAGAACAAGAGCGGTCTCCCGGGTCAGGGCTCCCAGGAATGTCCATCCGGTGGCCTGCTTCTGGTTGTTTCTCCAAATGGCTCTGAACGCCATCGAAAAGATGGCCAATTCTGCCCACTGGTTGGCATAGTCGTAGCGAAAAGCCAGGGGCAGACACGCGCATAGGAGGATTGTGCCCAAAAGCGCCCAGTCCTCCTGGTAGAATTCCCTCAGGAAGATAAAGAATGCGCAGATGGCCCATAACATAAGTAGCATTTTCAGTGGCTCATACAGCCATATGATTGCTTTTTCTCCGTCCAGACGCGGGTAGAACAGGTCCAGCGCCCCGTATAAAACCGGAACCAGAAGTCGATATTGAGTGGGAGCGGGCGCATCCCCGCTGAGCACGTAATCCATCGATCCGAACCCATTGTATTTCGTGCCATAATTCTCGGAGGACATGTGAAGCTGGGCGTAGTCCAGCACAAATACCAAAACAGCAAACAAAATCAGCCACTTTACCTTCAAAGATTTCCAAACATTCATGATGGACGTTCCGTGTTTTCCTGCCGAATCAGACGTTAAGGCCGATTCGACAGGTACTGAACTGCTGCCCCCGAAAATCATGAGCAAAAAAGAGTTCGGGAGTTTGAAGAAATTTCAATTGAGCCAACTTTCGCTTTCGAATTTACGAGTCCCGGATCGATGCTCTTAAAATCAGGATCACCCTTCGACGGCGACCGACGATGTGCGATCGTAAAAGAATACATATGTTTTCCCTGCCCTCAGAACAACGATGCTGTCTTTTTTTATCTCCTTTATTTCCCAGCCGTCAAATCTCTCTGCCTCGCGAACCCAGCACTTCTTGCCGCCGGAAACGATGAGGGCGCTCTTCTCGTCATCGGTAATCAAGATGGCTTTGACCAACAACGTCCTTGGGGAGTTAACCTGCTCATCCTTTCCTGCTTTCGGCTCGGCCCTCACTTCTGTTCCCGGCACGCTGGTGACGTCAGATTCCTCCAGCGTCCTTTCAATCTGCTTAATCTCCTGTCTCAGCTTCTTTTCCTCCAAGCTGGCCTTCAAGTATTCCACCTCTTTCCGGGTGACGCTGAGCTTATCCTGCAAGTCTATTAGTTTGGGGTCCTCTGTCCGAAAAGGATCTTTCAACGATTGCAGAGCCTCAAAAAGAGGGGACTTTGCCGGATCCTCTGGTTTGGGCTTGGTGATTTTTTTCGCGGTTTGGTGGGACGGACGTGATCTCTCTGGAGCAGCGTCGGTCGCTTCCGAGCTCATGAATTTCAGCAGGAAAAATCCAATCAGGATCACCACCACTGCGCCCGATCCCAACAACAGCATTTTCTTTGATTTGGTTAGTGCACTGAATCCCATTCTAAGAGGCCTCCGGGACTATGTAATACTTGAGCTGTATCCTCAGATTTCCGGGGATAGCCACCTCCGTACCCCCGATGGTGAATATCTCCACCACAAAGGGGAAATTTCCAAATTCCTTCAGCATGGTCATCACCTGGTCATAGGAGGAATAATTCCTTATGCCGATCATCAGAGGAACCTCATTTACCGTGATTACATCGGGGAAGTCTCTGCTTTTGCGCTCGTTCTCCACCTTGACCTCGGCTTCCAGGCCCAACCGTGACAGAAAAGATTCCATGAATTTTCTCATCAGGACCTGGCTGGCAATCGGGTCCTTCGCCCTGGGGATCCTGCAAAGCACCTTGCCGGTGATTCTTCTCAATTCCAGAGATTCCTCCAGATCCCTGACGTATTCCAGTCGCTGATCTGACTTGGCCAACTGTTCCTTTTCCTCTCCGATTTGCGCCTGAATGGAGCGGATCTTTCTTATTCCCAAGAAGAGGGAGAGCAAGGCCAGGAAACCAAAGGCGAAAAGGATGATCTTCTGTTTGTCCATTTTACATGTTGAGCTGATAGATTATCTTGAATTGTACGCTCTTGCCCTGCAACTCCTTTTCAGTCAACTTGACCCCCTGGAAAAGGGGGGATTGAATGAAGTTGTTTTGCACCTGCTCCACCAGCAGAAGCGACTTAATTTCGTCCGAACCATCGGCCACGCCGGTGACCTCGCCGCGCCAAGCCCCTTTGACCGTCTTTAGGGTGAAGGTTTTGAGCGCCACGCCCTGCGGTACCACCGCTGCCAGCTCCATGAGAATTTGGGACCAAGGCGGCTGAGAAGTTTCCAGGGATTGAGAGACGAACTCCAGAGCCAAATCTCTCAACCTGTCTTCCTTCATCCTGATCTCTCCGTCGATGCCTTTGTGGTAGACGTCCAGGTTTTTCAGATTCAAGGAAAACCGGGAAATGGCCAGCAGGCACATCAGAAGAATACCCGCGCAAACAGAAGAAGTAAGGATTAGCGTCCTTTTGGTTTTCCTCTTTTCCTGAACGGAAAAGGGCACGAAGGTGAAATCAAAGTGAGCCGGGTCCAGCAGAGCCAGCCCCAAGCATCCGGGGTGAATGTGAACTGCCTCTTCCAAGCCCTGGAAAAGGGTTTCAGGTCCAAAAGGAACAATCTCGGCTCCGGTCTTCTGTTTTAGGTGTTCCACCGTTCCCGGGACGGTGGAGCTTCCCGCGAACAGCAGTCTGTTCACCCTCTCCTCAGGATAAGCCTCGTTATAGAAGAGCAGGGTTCTATAGATGTCCGTGGCTAAGGCGGAACGGTCCGGGTCTTTCTCTTGCTCAGTGGCATTTACCTCCCGGGTAACGCGGATATCTTTGCCTTTGAAGATGACAATTCGAGTGGTAGGATAGTCTATCTCTATGAATCCCAAAGGCTCCTCGCCAACGACTCCCAGTCCGTCCAGCAGTCTCTCCAGGGCTAAGGGGTAAGTGGTGAACAAGTTCGGTGTGATCCGCGAGCTGGCAAACATCTTTGAAAGCTCTTCCAAAGCGTTTCTCTTGATTCCTGCGCTCATCATTTTTCGGTTGACCTTGTTTCCGGGACCCGGTATCTGGCCCAAGTCCCGGTCTCCGAATTGATAATCGTTTCCCAGGGTTTTTATCACCTCGGTCTCGAGGGCTGATTTGACCATGTTGCTCTTCATGTCGGGGATAACAAAGGTCTTGTGGAAAGTGTTGTCCAAAGTTCCGGAAACCCTTATTTCCTCTACCTTCGCGGACATGGTTTTAAGATCTTCCACCAAGAACCTGGTCAACTCAGAAACTGCAAATTCAAGCGATGCCACCACCTTCAGTCCCTTCTTCCCTCTCTCTACTCCCGCAATCTTCACTTTCTTGTTTGTAAAATCCATGCACAATATCATTTAGCTTGCTCCCCTAAGGACAAATATCATCGCCGCCACAACCCTCATCGGTTTTGTTGGGGCCGGCAGAGTGAAACTCATGATTGAATGAATCCCAGCAATATTCGACGCCCCAAGGATCCACTATGTGGTCGGCATTCCAGACAAGTCCGGCGTTGACCAAAGAGGCCGTTCCGGACACCAGGCTCCATTCAGTCAGACCATCCGAGTTGCCCGGGCCATCGGTGGAGTCCTCGTCTACGAATCCATCTTGATCATCGTCGTTTTCAGCCAAAATCAATGCAGCTTGGTCCAGCACAGATACCTCCTCTTCTATCTCTCGTCGCCAGGCAATTGAGGATGCCAGCTCATTAGCCGAAAGATAGATGAGTATGTCGTCGAAGTCGGCAGTTGTGCCATCTTGAGTATATTCTCCATTAGTCAAATCACTGTTGTTCTCCTCAAAATGCAGATTTATTCCACTGCATATCAGTATGGCAGCCGTAGAGCCTATGGACTGACCATCAACTTTCAAGTCGGAGAACGGAGAACCGTTATTAGTGGCCAGGTAAGCATAGGTTTTCCCTGCATAAATCTCATCCGTTTGTGCCTTCGGAGGAAGGTCCAGATCGTCTATGGGCACCACGTATCCGGAATCCGGCAAGGGGAGGACCAGGTGTGCCCTATAATAACCGAGGATTGCCTCTCGGATACTTTCCATCTCCTTCTTGGTATTTGTTTCCCTTTGTTTTTTTCCAACTGCGGCGTAAAGTCCCACAACCGAAACCGTCAGCATTCCGATTATGGCCATGGTTATGGACAGCTCCAGAAGGGTAAATCCCTTGAACGAACGCCCACCGGCTATCCGACAAAGAAAGAGTCTCATCTAATTTTCGAAGATAGACTAATATTAGAAACCAAACCTAAAAGGCCGGGATGGGGATACCTGGGAAAACCGGCGTTCCCCTTCCTTCCTTATCCGTCAAAGCGTGCGGAGAACCTGCATAGGGAAATTCGGTGGGGAGGGGAGACTGTCTGTGGCAGTTCCCCCTCCCAACCGACGGTAATCCCTTTAGTCGACGAAGTAGTAAACATCAATCTTTGCAGTACCAGTGTAAGTCGCAGGTGACGTAATATAACCGGTGCTGTCTACTCCGTCGTCAATCTGTTGGTCAACACTCGACGCCACGTCCGGAGGAAGACTGACCTTGATGAAATTGCCGTTTCTGTGGGACGTGGGTGTGCCAAGCGTGTCGGCCCCGAAGTAATACTTAGCTCCGAACGGACTCCTTTTGGTTTCGTAAGCTAACTCTTCGGACTCTATAGCGTTCCACACGTTGGAGTCGGCATCGAAGTAACCGTCAGCATCGCCATCGCCGGGCAGCTGCAGGAATCTGTCGAAGTAGACGTAGACCGCTCCGTAAAGACCCCGTAAGTCCGATATCTGCCTTTTGATCTTGGCGTTCTTGATCATCTGGGCGCCTCCCAGAATGGCCCCGATCAGAAGACCGATGATCACCAATCCTATAGCCAACTCGACCAGAGTGAAACCGGCCTGACTCCGGAAAAGCTTTCTCATGCTCTTCATTTCTTTTCACCCCCCTTCATTGTTTTAGGTTTATTCTTTCGCCTTTCTTCCGGCTAAATGGATTGAGTCCACTTAACGCGCAGACGATAAGAATGATTTGACTTTCTCACCTGGGTTTTTTGAGCGCTTAAGATCCCCCCTTGTGAGTTTTGAGTGAGAAGTCTTCCCCCTCTTTTTCTCTGGCTTATGCCCTAACTTGTTTGGAAATCTCAAAGCGAAAATGCTCCTCCGTCACGTTATCTCTATCAGTCCATTAGGAGGTGCTTTCCGCGGGCAAGGAAATTATGATATGGATTTTCCGCGGCCGTCCCCTCAACACTTCCGTTGTATGACCTTATCGGCGATTTAATTCCGAACTTTAGACTAAGACATCCTAAAGCCTAAATATAATATCTCTGGAAATCTAATTCCTCCTTTCTGTCCCCGATACGATTTTTGCGGTTTAAGAATCAACCATAGCAACCTCCGTGCCCATTTGCCTGCGGGGTGCTTAAGAGAGAATGAAACGTGTTGAGAACCAACAGATTGAATCTCTGAGCTAAACTCTCATGCCTTGACAAGAGACTGGTTTTCTTTGGAAAAATGTGGGGTGCATCCAACACGTTATTAGGTACCTCCCACAGGAAAGTCCCCGTTTCGCTCTGATTGACGTAAGCATCTCGATTCCCAGATATATCGGGGAGAATACTATCAGCTCCTTTCAAAAGAATTCTTGACAGGAGCCGGAGTCCATGGTATAATTAACACGAGCGCCCATAGCTCAACTGGATAGAGCGCCTGACTACGGATCAGACGGTTGGGGGTTCGAATCCCTCTGGGCGTGCCAGAAATTGACAAAGCCCCGCCTTTGGCGGGGTTTTTTTGTCTGCTAGGAAATTCGGTGTTAGTGGAACGCCGAATTAGGAAAGCTTAATCCATGACGCCCGAATCCACCTTTGACGTTTCGTCTGCTCGGAGATGCTACAAAGGCTGAGTTCTGGACTTGAATCATCCTGACCTGTGTGGCTCAATGATTACTTTGATGCACTCCTTGGCCTGGGCCACAAGCTTGAAGCCTAAGGCCGTCTCCTCAAGACTCAATCGATGGGTAATCATTGTCCTTACAGGCACCCGACCTGCGTGGATCAGTTCTATTGCCTGAGTGCAGTCCAATGGGCTGGCACCGTATGAGGGCAGAAGTGTAATTCCGTTACGCCAAAAATCGTTCACCGGAACAGGGAGCTCGACGCCCGGATCTGTCGGCGCAAAGAACAGGATGGTACCGGCACGTTCCACGCACTGCAGTGCCTGGGTAAAGGCGGGCAGAGCTCCGGTGCAGACGATCACCAGGTCGGCAAGCCGGCCGCCGTTCATCTCACGCAGGCGGCCAGGAATGTCCTCCCGGGCGTGTATCACCGCATCTGCTCCAAACTGTTTTGCCGCATTAAGACGATATTCATTGACATCCGTTGTAATCACCCGTCCAGCCCCCAGAGCGCGAGCCAGAAGCAGGTGAAGCAGTCCGGAAATGCCGCTGCCCAGGATCAACACGCTTTGCCCCGGTTTCAGGCGCGCCATTCTTTGTCCGCGGAGAACGCAACCCAATGGCTCGACAAACGATCCCTCCTCAAAGGAGACCTGGTCAGGCAGAATGAAGACGCCGCGATCCACGTTGAGTCGTGGAACCCTTATGTATTCTGAAAAGCCACCGGGATCATAGTTTGTGGTATGCAAAGTATCACACACCGTATGATGGCCGCTCAGGCAAAAGTAGCAGGTATTGCAGGGAATATGATGGGAGACGAAGACCCTGTCGCCGGTTTTGTAATGCGCTACACCTTCTCCGGTTTCGACGATCTCCCCCCCGATCTCATGCCCCAAGACCAGAGGAGCTTTCTTTATGCGATACCATTCCATCACGTCGCTGCCGCAGATGCCGCTGGCTAGGACTTTCACCAGCATTTCGCCGGGACCGATCTTCGGCGTCGGTAGTTCCTCTAGCCTGACGTCATTATTATTATAGTACATTGCTACCCGCATTCTTTTCCCTCCACCATTTCATTCCCGGAAATCATTATCCCTTACTCTTAGTGGCATTGAACAGCTTGTGGGCTTCTTCGGGAGTGGCGTTTTCGTGCACAATAGCGCGCAGGGCCTTGGCCACAGCCACGGGGTGAGGATTCTGCCAGACGTTTCTTCCCAGATTTATGCCCACAGCGCCTTTTTGCATGCCGTCATAGACGAAATCGAACACCTCCCGTTCCGTCTCGCACTTGGGCCCGCCCGCCATCACTACCGGAACCGGACACCCTTCTACAACCTTGTCGAAATCTTTCTCACACCAATAGGTTTTTACCACGCGTGCGCCCAGTTCGGCCGCAATACGACAGCTTAAAGCAAGGTAGCGGGCGTCTTTTTGCCCCACCTCTTTACCCACAGCCGTCACAGCCATTACCGGAATGCCGTAATCCTCGCACTCGTTCACCAAATCCGCCAAATTCATAAGCGATTGATGTTCATAACTACTCCCCACAAAGATGGAAATGCCTACCGCTGCTGCATTAAGGCGGAGGATCTCTTCTATGGAGGTGGTGATTTCCTCGTCGGCCAAGTCTTCTCCCACCATGCTGGTGCCCCCGGATACCCTGAGAATGATCGGTTTGTCGATGGCCGGGTCTACCGATGAGCGCAATACTCCCCTAGTAACAAACAGAGCGTCGCAATAGGGAAGAAGAGGCTTTATGGTTTCACCCGGTTTTTCCAGACACCTTGTCGGTCCCTGAAAATATCCATGATCGATGGGCAAGAAGAAGCAATGACCATCGGGTCTAATCAGCTGGCTGAGCCTGTTTTTCATTCCCCAATCCATTTCGAATACCTCCCTGACATATCATCGAATGGTTTTTTACTGGTCGTCTCTTTCAGGTGTGACGATCAAATACCCTTTCTCTATCAACCAGTGATGAAACTGGTACGTGGTGTATCTGCAATTCTCTTTACAGATTTGTCTTATCTGTTCATACTCCTGAGAGCCTTCTTCTTGAGCATCCAGCTTCAGTTGAACCGGACACTTCACGTCCTTGCAGAATTCTCTCCGTTTATAGTCAACATATCCTTTGATCGACATAACTCACCTTTCTTGAGCTTTTCTTGGTTTCACAATTCGAAAGATTCGGTTTGTGTGCGCCCCGTGAATCCATATCGAACCATAACACGCTTTTTCACAAACCCCAAACGACTTCACAGTACGTCCCATGATAAGCAAAAAGGAAGCGAAAGTCAAGTTCTCCGCCTGACAGTGATGTCAAGAATTTCATGCCGTTTCCGAAATTTTCATTGCCCTTTTGTAATGTGCAACGTATGTTCTAAACAGGTAAAATCAGGTTGAGCTTTTGCCGAGGCCAATTTGCAGAGATTCCATGCAGGCCGTTTTTGAGCAGAAATTCATTTTCAAAAGGAGAAAAGAATATGTTTCGGAACCGGATATTCATCTTGGGGTTTCTGTCGTTGATCTTTTTGGTCTGGCCAATGCTTGCTGACGCTGGCTCTGATGTGGAGGGACTCCTGGCTGAGATAGACACCTGGATTACTGCGGATACCGCTCGCATCCTGAGCTTTGTCGATAGCTGTAACGCCCGCAGCCGATCCGTTCTGGAAGGATCGCCTCATTGGGACGGAGCCTATCGGGATCTCAGTTTCCTGCTGGGGATCGACTACGTGGAGAGCCCACAGATCGACAACACCGGACGAATGTATTTTCTGATGAGGATCACAGGTGAGAGCGACGCGCTTTTCTACGTCGATCAGGCCATGGGCTGGCCCCACCAGATGACGCCGAACAACTGGTTCTCCGAAGGCTTGTCCATCGGTTACTATGACGTGCATCCATCCGGCAAGTACGTTCTGGTGGGGGTGGAGAAACACGGCAACGAAAACCATGACGTGTACCTGTTCGAGAGAGAGGGTGGATTTCGCCCTTTGATTCAGAATGAAAACGTCCAGTATCGAACCATCGTTTTCAAAAATGAAGATGAGTTTTTCTTAGTCAGCGATGACAACAAGAACCTCTTTCTTTTGAAATACACGATTTCCTCCGGCAAGCTGGATACTCTGTATACCGAAGATGAGTCTTTCGATCCGGAGGATTACTTCGACGGAAAACTCCTCTGCTCCCGGTGGTTCAGCTTCTCCGAAAGCCAGCTTTTCATCTATGACCCGGAGAATAACAAGGCCACGGACATCACCGGGCGGGGACTTTTCTGGGGTGGCTGTTTTGCTCTGGACGGTCGAATAGTCACCCTGACCTCCGAGCTATCTTCCGAAGATGAATTCCTGAAATTTGCAAGCGTCGATCCGGACAAACCCGAGAAACTGACTTTCCTCTGCGATCCAAAACTCGAAGTGGACAATTATCTTCTGGTGAGAAATACCGGAACCATCGCTGCAACTCTTAACAAGGACGGTTACTCCCAGCTTCTGGGATTTGACTTGGAGGGAAATCTACTTGACCTCCCTCAACCGGAGATCGGAGTGGTTGGTGGGTCATCCGCGAATGAGTTCGGAGAAGTGATATTTGGCTTCTCTTCTCCACGAACGGCGCCTGTTTTGTATAAGTTTCGATTAGGAACGAATTCGCTGAAGCAGATTGCCTCAACTTCGAGTTTTGGCTTCGACTTTTCAAACATCAAGGTTGAAGTGATCCATTACCCTTCCTCAGATGGGATGCAAATCCCTGCTCTGCTTTACTACGCTTCCGGTGCTAAGAAAGACGGCAAGAATCCAGCCATAGTGGTATATCATGGAGGCCCGCCCTCACAAAGCCAGCCATATTTTCAGCGAAACGTCTCTTTTGCCTTGAGCCGGGGGATCGTCGTCTTATTTCCCAACGTGAGAGGATCAACCGGATATGGTCCGGCCTTCGAGGAAGCAGACAATCTGGAAGGCAGGGAGCAGTCACTTGTGGATTGTGAGTTGGCCTTGGATTATCTGGTGGAGCAAGGGTGGAGCACCCACGACAGAATTGCCATCTGGGGTGGCTCCTATGGTGGTTACGTGGTGAATTACTTGAGCGTCAAGGCTCCGGACAAGTTTGCCTGTGGCGTCTCGGAAGTAGGAATGTCTGACATAGACCACAACGACACGCTTGTGGATCTCACCTTCCGCAAAGGTTGGGAAAGGGAGTTGGGGCCGGTGGGAAGTGAGCTGACACATAGACTCTCCCCGATCTTCTATGTCGAGAACATCAAGCGACCTCTATTCCTTACCGGTGGATACAATGATCCCCGGGTCCCGGCAAGCGACGCCCGCAGGTTCAGCCTGGTGCTTTCTGATTTGGGCAAGGAGGTTCTCTACTATGAGGAAGTGGAAGCGGGCCACGGCGGCGTTACCAAAAGTCAAGTCATAGAAGAATATGCCAGGTCCTACGTTTTTATGCTGGATTACATCATGCGGTGATCTAGCGCTGGCCAAAAGCGAATCCTTAGTAACCTGCAGGCAGGAAACGCTAAGAAGATTCAATTGTCAAACTGACGTGAAATCGTCAAGAAAGAGGAGGGATTTTTATGACTCAAACAAAAGCGCTACGGACGCTTTTTTCTTCCATTCTTCTGACTGTGGTCTTAGCGGGAGCCTTTTTGGCAATCGATTCCTGCACCACCCCATCCAACGAGCAGGAGGGAGAGATGTCGAAGCCACCTGAAGCTCGCACAGAAAATGTTGTGGACGTGATACACGGGCAAAAGGTTGAAGATCCCTATCGCTGGTTGGAGAATGGGGAAAGCCAAGAGGCGCGCGAGTGGGTGAATGAGCAAAACGAGTTCACGCGCTCCCGACTGAATCAGGTTCCCGGACGGATGCGGATCGGAGAGCGGTTGGAGAGTTTGTTGTCCATAGGTTTTATTACCTCCCCGCGGGTGCGCAAGGGCCGATACTTTTACGAAAAACGCGAGGGCAAACAGGATCAGCCCATTCTTTACATGCGCCAGGGACTGGAAGGAACAGGACAAATAGTGATAGATCCAAATGCTTTAGACGAAGCAGGCTTGGTGGTTCTGGATTGGTGGTTCCCCTCAGATGATGGAAAGCTTCTGGCATACGGCCTTTCCAGTGAGGGCAACGAGGAGAGCACACTTCGTGTCATGAACGTGGAGACCGGTGAAAATCTGGCCGATCAGATTCCAGAAACCAGAGGCTGCAGCGTAGCCTGGATGAAAGATAAGAGCGGTTTCTACTACACCAGATACCCCAAACCCGGAGAAGTCCCCGACGGAGAGGAAACCTATCATCGGCACGTTTTCTATCATGCCCTGGGAGCCAAAGCTGATGAAGACCCAAAGATATTTGGCGAAGGCAGGGCTCTGGACGACTGGCCGGAGGTCCGTCTTTCTTCTGACGGCCGGTTCCTGCTGGTGACGGTCTCTCAGGGCTGGTCCAAGTCGGAGATGTATTTTCGGGATATTGAAAACTCGAATGAGTTTGTCCCGATCGTGGAAGGTGTGGAAGCGACGTTCGAGGGGGAGATCGTAGGTGAATATCTCTACCTTCACACCAATTATGAGGCACCTAATTACAGGGCGATGAGAGTTGACCTGAAGAAGCCGTCTATGGAAAACTGGATAGAGCTTATTCCTGAGAGCGAGTCGGTTCTGGAAGCGGTGCAGGTGATAGGCAATAAGATCGTAGCCAGATACATGCAAAATGCTTCTTCCCGACTTAAGGTATTCTCCCTAACCGGTGAATTGTCAAAAGAGATAGAACTGCCGGCTCTCGGTACTGTGCCTGAAGTCAATGGAGAGTGGGACGGTTCTGAGGTTTTGTTTAGTTACGGATCATTCTTTATTCCACCTACGATTTTCCATTATGATCTCAAAACGGATGAGCTTTCTCTTTACGACCGGGTTAAAGCCGACGTGGATACCTCTCTGTATCAGGTTCAGCAGGCTTGGTATCAATCCAAGGACGGCACGAAGATTTCGATGTTCTTGGTTCACCAGAAGGACTTGAAGCTTGATGGCAATAACCCGACTTTGCTGACCGGATACGGGGGTTTTAACTCCAGCGTGACTCCCTCATTTCAACGCAACAGGTTCCTTTGGCTTGAAAGCGGAGGGGTAGTTGCTATTCCCAATCTGCGCGGTGGGGGAGAGTATGGAGAGGAGTGGCACAAAGCAGGGATGCTGGAGAATAAGCAAAACGTGTTCGATGATTTCATCGCAGCCGCCGAATGGCTGATCTCAAACAACTACACAAATCCTTCAAAATTAGCCATATCCGGAGGAAGCAACGGTGGACTTCTGGTAGGCGCTGTGATGACTCAAAGGCCTGACCTGTTCAAAGCGGTAGTCTGTGGAAATCCGCTTCTGGACATGATCAGGTATCAGAATTTCCTCATAGCCAAACTGTGGGTTCCCGAATACGGCACAGCCGAAGATCCCGAACAGTTCAAATACTTGTACCGATACTCTCCTTATCATCGGGTTCAGGACAAAACGCCCTATCCGGCCACACTCATGATGACCTCCGAGTCGGACACCCGGGTGGATCCCATGCACGCGTTCAAGATGGCCGCCCGATTGCAGGCGACAACGTCTGCAGATGATCCCATCCTCCTGCGTTTTGAAAGCAAAGCCGGTCACGGTGCGGGAACGCCATTATCAAAAATCATCGAGGAGTATACTGACATCTGGAGCTTTGTCTACTGGCAGTTGGATGTGAAATACTAAGAGTGAATGCTTTAGCCTGTAATTCTCGTTATCTAAACTCAGGAGAGAGAATCATGGAGAAGATGATTGCCTTTTGTGGACTGGGATGCAGCGAATGTCCGGCATACATCGCTACCCAGAAAGACGATGATGAGGAAAGAAGAAAAGTAGCCGAGATGTGGTCGAATGAGTTTAAAGCACAACTGAAACCCGAGGACATCAACTGCGATGGGTGTCTGGCGGACAGCGACAGGCTCTTCA
>Ga0315541_1001248_pt1 | contig 24333 bp, 17 predicted proteins | sample SalMarSW160190MG_FD_203095 | JGI IMG/M metagenome (GOLD analysis project Ga0315541, IMG submission 203095) | Salt marsh sediment microbial communities from the Plum Island Ecosystem LTER, Massachusetts, United States - Salt Marsh Sediment SW1601-190 ...
AAATAGTCTTTTAGTGTCAATCCCTTCTCGTAGGTGATACCTGTTGGGTTGTACACCTGACCAACAACCTGAACTGTTTTTGGTAGCTTGGGAACAATGAGTGAATCTCCGTTTTCAAGAGGTATATTTAATTGGTTAGGATCACTAAGATCTATCACGACTCTACCTGGACTTGACATCCTACTCAGTTCTTCTATTTGAATTTGCTGATTCTGTAGATATTGCATTGTGCTAACCCTCTCTTGTTCTGGAACTGCGCCCTCCGTAGCCCTTCGTTGCTCTGCCATGAGTCTCAACCTTGTTTCACGGATTAGATCCTGCACAGCCTTATTCTGAAGATCAGCAACTGATTTCCTTTTAAATCTAGCTCCTCCAAGATAAGCATCTTCAGTGAATCCTCCTGACCTCTTGATTACGTCTTTCATCAGTTCACCCATTCTTATAGGGTATGTACCTGGATACTTAAATTCACCCAGGAAACTGACATATCCAAATTCTCGATAAGCTGGTTTACTCTTTATCAGGATGTAATCATTTGGCTGAAGCTGGATCTTAAGATCTGTGCTGTCAGTGAGTGTAATGTTTCTTATTGAGACACCTTTATCAGGATCTAAACTGAAGAGTTCTGCTTTTTCTGAAACACCACGTGTGAGAATGCCCTTGAAGAGTAAATCATTTACAGTCATATCTGGATTTAGTGGATATGTTCCCGGATATTTTACAGTTCCACTAATAGTAACAGTGAACCGTTCCTGAATGTCATCAATGGAGTAAATCTTCAGTTTATCCCATTCCTTTAATTCGATATTCCCTATAGAGTCTCCCTCAATTATTTTCTTTAGATTTAGTTCTATAATTTCAGGGTTTTCTACTCCGCGAAAGCGGAGGATATCTGTCCTGTCTAAATATGTCCCCTTTTTTAACCCTCCAGCTTCTTTGATCAATTCAAAAACAGTCATACCCTTTTTCAGTCCGTAAGTTCCTGCTCTTTCAACATTTCCTTCGACTACTACATAGTCATGGCGAAGAGCTGGGATTTCAAATACTTCAACAAGGTCTCCGTTCCTTACTTTAATATCTCGTGTCTTTTTTTTGAATTCCTCATCATTCTTAAATCGGAAATCCTCAACAATTTTTCTGTTACCAGAGGAGACCCTTTCTAATTGAACTCGGAAAGTCCCACCAGTTGGAAGTATTTTCCCGCACATCTGTAGTAATTCGGATAGGTCATTTGAACCATTTGTTTCATATATACCGGGTCTTGTTACCGCTCCAGTTACTCCGACTATTTCACCTATAGATGGAACATATATGATATCTCCTGATTCCAGCTGGATATTTGGTAATTTTTTTCCTTTGATCAAGAGATTATATAAATCGAAAGTCCTTGTATTTCCTTTACTTGAAATATATTTTATGAGTCTTAGACTTCCTGATTTCTTTGGTCCACCTGCAGTAAAGAGGGCTGATAAAGGATCTGAGAGTGCAATTACGTTATACAAACCAGGATTCCTTACTTCACCGAGAACAAATGAATTTACACTCCTTAATTCCCCCAGAGAAATACCAACTTCGATATTAGTGAATTCCTTCTTTAGCGCTTTCTCAATAGTTTCCTTTGCTTCTTGATAAGTTTTTCCCCAGAGGGTGATTTGTCCTACCTTTGGCATCACAATCTTTCCGCTTCGATCTATTCTCTTATCCCAGGATTCATTCATTTGACCTGATACCTCGATTATGACCTCATCCCCTGGGCCAAGAATGTAGTCTTCTGCTATTGGGATAAATGAAGGTATCTCAGATATAGTTGCCTTGAACATGTTGTAACCAAATTGCTTAAGACTTATAGATGTTGAATCAAGTTTCTTTTCTAATTTTGATAATTCTCTTTTAAGTTCAAAGTAGAGAGTATCTCTGGTTGTATATCTTCCTCTTAATTCAATCTTTAGTGACTCGGATTTTACTTGCTCTATAAGAGAATCACGTAAGGACTCTAACTTGCGTTTATCAGGTGTTATAAAATAACGCTCATTGAACATCTTTTCAATAGTTGAAAGGGATTCAGCTTCCCAGGCCTTTGGCGTTATTCTTTCTTCTAACACCTTTGGCTTTTCTTTCTCTATCTCAGCTTGCTCTTTCTTGAATTTTTCTAATAAGTTTTTATCTATAGCCTGGGCATTTAAAGTGATGGTTCCAATGAAGAACAAAATAGTTAAAAATAAAAAAATATGTTTTCTTTTTATCACCATTGCCTCCATATATTCGCTAAAAAGAGTATTATATAAACATTGATTTTGTCAAGGTTTTATTTGATTTCAATGCTAAAAAGAAGTTGTCATAATTTTTCAGATACTGAAATTATTAAATGGGCATTCAGTTTATATTTCGAAACTCTCTCCTTCAATGGCTCCATAGACGGTTAGATCATCACCGGAAATTTTATTTGCTTCCTTTATTATTTCATCGATTTCCCTATCGCTTCTATCCGGGTCATAATGAGTTAGGTAGAGTTTCTTGACCTTTGCCTTTTTAGCAAAAGATACAACCTCCTGCCAGGAAGAATGCCCCCATCCTTTGTATCGTTTCATCTCTTCTTTTTTATACTGAGCATCATGGACCAGAATGTCTGCATTCTTTACAAACTTTAGTTGCTCCTTGTAAGAAACTTTTGCAATATCAGGATGGTCCAGTTCATTGTCAGTCATAAAAATAAAGACTTTCCCATTCTCTTCAAACTTGAATGCATGGGTATCAAGTGGATGATTTGTCATTATAGAATTGATTTTCACGTTATCTATTAATATGCCAGAACTATCAACTTTTTTAAAATTGATCTTTGCTCCAATGTGTTCAAACTGAACCGGGAAGTAGATGAAATCCATTTGTCCTTTTAGTATGTTCAGCAATCTTTCAAAAGTGGGGGAAACTCCATAGATGTCTATTGAGAAATTATTACTAAAGATAGGCGCGAAAAAAGGGAATCCCTGAATATGATCCCAATGCGAATGGGTAAAAAAGAGTGTAATCTGGGTTACGCCTTTAGAGAGAATTTCCTTTTGTAAGAGCCTAATCCCAGAGCCAGCATCTATTATAATCTCTCTTCCATTCTTAAAGATTACCTCAAGGCAGGTAGTATTACCACCATATTTAACAGTACTTTTTCCAGGAGATGGTATTGATCCCCGAGTACCGTAGAATTTAACTTTCATAATTTTGTCTATAATATTGATATATCCTAATTTGTCAACCCGTTTTAGTACTTGACATTTACACCTATTAATTTTATATTATATCAATATGAGAGTTGGAAGGATATTATTAATAGGGGGTTCTATTACCGATAGACAATTAAAGGAAGCTCTAAGGAAGCAGAGGGAAACAGGCGCTCGATTAGGTTCTCAACTGTTGAAGCTAGGATATGTTAATGAAAGGACACTTGTGGAGGCTCTTGAAAGGAGTTTAGGAACAAAAGGTGTGGTTCTTTCCGAATATCCCCTGGACGGCAGGGTTTTGAATTTAATTTCACCTGACATTGCGAGGGCTTATGGGGTAGTTCCTTTGAAGCGTGAAAATAAAGTGTTATATTTAGCAATGCTTAACCCCAGGGATATTCATGCTCAAGAAGATGTTCGATTCAGAACAGGATGTGATATAGTTCCTCTAGTAGCTGTTGAGTCTTCAATAAATAAAGTTCTTGAAGATCACTATGTGACTAAAGCGCTTGAAAATCAAGTGGTTGAGGAAATGCGTCTCGGGGAGGATTCATTAGAATTATTAGAGGATGTAGAAGAGGAGGAATCGGTTTCTGATATTGCAGCACAGATAGATTCCGGGCCGGTAGTGGAATATGTCAATTATCTTTTAAAAAAGGCAGTTGAAGAGAAGGCAAGTGATTTACATATAGAACCATACGAGAAGGATGTGCGTGTTCGAATGAGGCTTGATGGTATTCTTCACGATTCCATACCACCACCATGGCGCCTCCATAAAGCCGTAGTTTCAAGATTAAAGGTTATGTCAAATCTAAAAATTCAGGAGAAAAGGCAGCCTCAGGATGGACGGTTTGAGGCCCGAATAGACGGGAGAAGAATAGATTTCAGAATTTCTACAGTTCCTACTATATTTGGAGAAAAGGTGGCACTTCGAATCTTAGATTCTGAAAGTATAAAGTTTGACCTTACTACTTTGGGTTTCGAAGAAAAAGCATTAAAAGAGACGATGAATTCTGTACGGAAGCCGCATGGAATAATACTAGTTACAGGGCCAACGGGTAGTGGAAAAACAACGACATTATATTCTATTTTAAGAGAAATTAACGTTATTTGTGTAAATATTTCAACTGCTGAAGATCCAGTTGAGTACACACTTTTTGGAATCAATCAAGTACAGGTTCGAGAAGATATAGGGCTTAATTTTGTTTCTTGCTTGAAATCTTTCTTAAGGCAAGATCCGGATATTATAATGGTGGGAGAAATAAGAGATAAGCCTACAACTGATATTGCAATAAGGGCTGCATTAACAGGTCATCTTGTTCTCTCCACTGTACATACAAATTCTGCTGCTGCAACTGTTACCCGTCTTGTTAATATGGGCGTCGCTCCTTTTCTATTAGCCTCTACCCTTGAGTTAATAATTTCTCAGAGGTTGGTGAGGAAGGTTTGTACCCATTGTAAAGCCCCGCATGAATTATCAGATGAGGAGATTTTGAAAAAAGGCTTTTCGCCGGATGTATTTAAAGGTAAGCAAATTTTCCATGGTATAGGGTGTGAACAATGTAAGGACACAGGCTATAAAGGTCGGATAGGTCTTTTTGAGGTCATCCCAATGTCTACCAATATAAGAAAATTAATAATAGAAGGTGCAACCTCAGATGACATTGAGGAACAGGCGAAGAAAGAAGGAATGAGAACGCTCCGGGACGAAGGGATTACAAAGCTACTCAATGGTTTGACTACCATAGATGAGATAAGTAAGGAGACACTGGAAAGGTAGCATGAAGAGGCTCGGTCAGATTCTCATTTCTGCTGGAAAGATTACACCTGAACAATTAGAGAATGCCCTGAATAAACAAAGGAAGACAGCAAGGAAATTAGGCGCTATCCTTATTGAAGAAGGATATATTTCAGAAAGTGAACTTGCGAAGACTTTGAGTCAAAAGTTCAAAGTGCCGTCTGTTGACATAAGACGTGAAGATGTTGATCAAAGACTATTACATCAGATTCCTCCTGATATGGCGCAGAGATACCAGGTGTTTCCTGTAAATAGGAAGGGAAGAAAATTAATTCTTGGGATGGTGAACCCTGGGGATATAGTTGCAATAGATGCAGTTGAGTTTAAGACCGGATTCAAAGTTGAACCAGTAGTAGTTACTTTCCATAAGATGAAAAAATTGCTGGAGGAGTATTATCCAGTTACTAAAAAAGTGGCTGATTTTACTGAGATAGCGGAAGAAGCAGAAGAAGGGTTTAATTTTGACTCTGGGGAACTTGAGGATATTTTAATAAAAGAGGAGGAGGAGGCAGAAGAAGATTGGAGAAGGGAAGCTTCTGAGAAGCCTGTAATCAAACTGGTAAATTATTTCATTGCAAGTGCAGTTAGAAAGAATGCTTCAGATATACATGTAGAGCCTTACGAGAAGGTTCTTAGAGTTCGTTTCCGAATTGATGGTGTTCTCCAACAGGTCGCAGAACCGCCAAATAGGTTAAAGAATGCTATAGCCACGAGAGTAAAGATAATGACAGGAACAATGGACGCATCAGAACGAAGGCTCACTCAGGATGGAAGGATAAAAATAAAAGTTGATCAGAAGACGATAGATCTTCGAGTCAGTATTATACCAACTGTTTTTGGTGAGAAGGTGGTGATGAGAATTTTAGATCCTTCATCACTTATGCTCAACATGGAGGACTTAGGATTTGAGCATGATGCACTTCAGAAATTCCTTGCAGCAATAGAAAAACCATACGGACTCATCCTTGTTACCGGACCTACAGGAAGTGGTAAATCCACTACTCTATATTCTGCACTCTCAAGGTTGAACTCCTCTGAGATTAACCTAATGACTGTAGAGAATCCTGTTGAATATAATATAAAGGGCATAAACCAAGTGCAGGTAAATCCTGCTATAGGATTTAATTTTCCAGAGGCACTTAGGGCATTCCTTAGACAATCTCCGAATGTAATATTGGTTGGAGAGATCAGGGAGCTCGACACTGCTACTATAGCAATAAGAGCAGCGCTAACTGGACATTTAGTTCTATCCACTCTCCATACCAATGATGCGCCCAGTTCAGTCAACAGGTTAGTTGATATTGGGATAAAACCTTTTCTTATTGCGAGTTCCCTGAATCTTATTCAGGCGCAAAGACTCCTACGGAAAGTCTGTCCAAAGTGTAGAAGGAAAATAGATCCGAGTGAAATTGATAAAATCGAGGTTCTGCATAGTTTAGGACTTACCGATGAGGAGATAAGAGATAATGACATTTATACTGCTGGAGAGGGGTGCCAAGTCTGCAATTCCTCTGGCTACAAGGGTAGGATTGCGGTAACAGAAGTGATGCCAATTTCAATGGAATTAAGGGATATGATTTTGAATGGAGCTATAACTGATGAACTAAGGGAAAAGGCTTCAATGGAAGGTATGAGAACCCTCCGGGAGGACGCATTATTGAAATTAAAGAGAGGAATAACCACTCCAGAAGAGATCCTGAGGGTAACGACTCAATCATAAAAACAGAGAATAGAGAGGTTTTATGGCACTGGATATGAGAGACTTATTGGAAGAGATGGTTAAGCGAGGTGCAAGTGACCTTCACCTTACAGTAGCTGCACCACCTATGTACAGGAGAGATGGGGAGTTGGAGCGGTCTAATTATGATCCACTTTCGCCTGATCAAGTAAAGAGACTAGTTTATTCAATCTTAAATGATCAGCAGAAGAAGAAATTTGAGATGGAGAAAGAACTCGATTTGAGTTTTGGAGTTCCTGGGTTATCTCGTTTCAGAGCAAACGTCTATTACCAGAGGGGACAGGTTGCTACTGCTATAAGGACGATACCTTTTAAAATTCGCTCTTTCAAAGAATTAGGCGTTCCTACTATTGTTGCTGATATGGCTAATACGAAGAAAGGGTTGATTCTCCTTACCGGTCCCACTGGGTGTGGCAAATCTACAACACTCGCTGCAATTATTGATAAGATCAATAGTGAGAGAAAGTGTCACATTGTGACAATAGAAGATCCTATTGAATACCTCTTTAAACATAAGAGAGCAATTGTAAATCAAAGGCAGGTTGGCTCAGATACTGATAAATTTATGATTGCGTTAAAATTTATATTAAGGCAGGATCCAGACGTAGTTATGATAGGAGAAATGAGAGATCTTGAGACTATGGAATCAGCGTTGAATATTGCTGAGACAGGTCACCTAACACTTGCCACGCTTCATACAAATTCTGCAGCTGAGTCGATTTCCAGGATAATAGATGTATTTTCTCCTGCCAGGCAGTCACAGGTTCGTGCTCAACTATCCTTTGTGCTCTTAGGAGTGGTTACTCAAAGTCTAATCCCTAAGCTTCAAGGGGGTAGAGAACTCGCGTTGGAGATACTGTATGCGACTCCTGCTATAAGGGCTTTGATAAGAGATGGTAAGATACACCAGATATACTCTCATATTCAAGCTGGTAGAAAATATGGCATGATTACCATGAATCAGTCACTCTATAGATTATATATGGAACGGAAGATATCACTGGAAGATGCTATATCGTATTCCAGGGAAGCAAAGGAGCTGGAGCAAATGATAGAGAAGAAATCAATGGTCTTACAATAAGGGGGTGAAGGATGCCGATTTATTTATGGAAAGGCAGGACACCAAGCGGGTCGATAGAAAATGGCGAGATAGCTGCAAATAATCCTGATGAGGTACATCGTATATTAAGAGAGAGAAAAGTTGTACCTACTTCAGTTCGTCGCAAACCAAAAGAAATAACTTTACCTTTCTTGAAGGGGAAAGCATCAAGTAGAGATATTTCTATTTTTACCAGACAATTTTCTGTGATGATAAATGCTGGTTTACCCTTGATAAAATGTCTTGAGATACAGGTTGAACAGGTTAAAGCGGAGAAGTTTAAGGACACAATAAAAGGCATTATTACAGCAGTCGAAGGCGGATCTACACTGGCTGACGGTCTACGAAAATATAAAGATACGTTTGGAGAGCTTTATATTAATATGGTGGAAGCTGGTGAAAAGGGTGGTGCACTTGCAACAATCCTTGCTCGATTGGCTGAATATCTCGAGAAGGCTGATGAGATTAAAAGAAAAATTAGAGGCGCGATGATTTACCCTGCCATGATAGCTATGGTTGCTATTGTGGCCGTTGCTGTTATGTTACTCTTTGTTATTCCAACCTTTTCACAAATGTACGCTGGGCTAGGAGCTCAGCTACCCACCATTACCAGGATCGTAATAGCAATGAGTCACTTCTTGAAGAGTAGTATAGTTTACATCATAGCCATACTTATAGGGCTGGCAATTGCTATTAGATATTACTATAGAACAGAAGTTGGAAACTTTCGTATTGATGCCGTATTAATAAAAATTCCAATTTTTGGGACACTTATCAAGAAGCAAGCAATAGCAAGATTCGCTCGCACACTTTCTACTTTGCTGGCAAGTGGTGTCAACATATTAGATTCTCTAGAGATAACCTCTGGAACCACTGGTAATAAAGTTGTCGAAAAGGCAGTATTGCGTTCACGGACATCAATCGCTCAAGGAGAGTCTATAGCTGATCCACTAGCTAAGGAGAAGGGGATATTTACTCCAATGGTTATTCAGATGATAACAATTGGAGAGCAGACTGGTGGTTTGGATGAAATGCTGGAAAAGGTCGCAGATTTCTATGATGATGAGGTGGATCAAGCTGTAATGAACTTGATGAACGCTCTTGAGCCAATAGTTATTGTATTCCTTGCTGTTATTATCGGGGGTATGGTCATGGCCATGTATCTTCCGATCTTTCAGATGGCTACTAAATTTATGGGATAGGATAGATAGTGGGTCGGTTCAAGAGGTATTTCCTTTATAGGACTGTCCTCTTTATTTCTATACTTGGTATTTCGCTTTTCTTTCTTAAAGATAGAGCAGGATTATTCCCACTCTTAATTTTCCTGCTTGTTTTTATAATTGATGAAATTCTCGTATATACTCTTCAAAAAGAGGTAAAGCTTTTCAATATTTTAATTGATTCCACATACCTTTCTATGTTCGTTGTATTTACTGGTGGTGTATTTAGTCCTTTTGCTCCATTTTATTTTACTCTTATAGTCCTTGCTGCTTATTTGCTTTCCCCTCTCGATTCATTTATCATAGCAGGATATGCTGCCTTGCTTTATGGATTAATAAGTCTTGTAATACCTAGTCATATAACAGGACGTTTTATATTGATTGAACTGCCTGAAGCACTTTCCCTCCCAGATGTTTTACTTAAGTACGTCATTTATTCCTTATCGTTTATTTTTACCGCAGCACTCTCTTCTTTTATTGTCGAAAGGTTTAGGAAAGAAGTGGTTAGATTGAAAATTGACACAGGAGATATATTAGAGGCAATTGATTATGGGATTATAACACTTGATGGTGAAGGAAGAGTGGTCTGGAGTAATTCAACAGCTTCAACTATAGTTGAGAGGGAACTTCGGGAAGGCATGCTTATCGACGAAATCTTACCTGAGTTATTCTACAATTCACTGAAGAAAATATTCAAAACTGGAAAGAAAGAAATAGAATTTGACTTTCAGGGCAGGATATATAAGGCGAGGAAAAACGACTTGAGACAAGGTCAGGGAATGATTTTATTGATCTTCGACGTAACAGAGGATAAGGAACTTGAACAGAAGATGCAAATGAGGGAAAAGTTAGTCACTCTTGGACAATTTGCTGCAAATCTTGCACATAGCGTTAGAAATCCTGTATCCTCAATAAGAGCTTCAGCTGAGTTGTTTGATATTGGGGGAGAACATTCGAAAAAAAATAGACGCCTTAAGAAATTCATTATAGAGGAGTCTGATCATTTGAATGACTTAGTTAGGAACTTTTTAGACTTTACAAGGGATTTTGCAATTCATCTCGTTCCGGTCCACCCGCAAGAACTCTGTGCAGAGGTTAAAGGTATACTTCTTAAAAGTAAATATTTCAATGAGAATATAAGTATAGAAGTTAATGTAAATAACAGTATAGAAGTAGAGGCAGATTATGCACTGTTTAAGAATGCGCTTATGAATCTTGGAACGAATTCCCTTAAGGCAATGGTGAATGGTGGTACTCTCACCTTTAATGCATTGCAGAATGATCGAGTTACTATTGAAATAGAAGATACAGGATGTGGTATGGCTGAAGATGATATGGACTGTATATTTTCTTCCTTCTATTCCGGGTTTAATGATGGCTTTGGATTTGGACTCCCGATAGTAAAAAAGATCATAGAGTTACACGGTTGGGATTTAACTGTCGAAAGTCAACTTAATAGGGGAACAAAAGTCAGTGTTATAATATGAAAGGTGTAAAGGGAAAGATTCTTGTAATAGATGATGAGAAATATCTCCTTGAAGTCATCAGACTTGGTCTTGAGGAAGACGGTTATGCCGTAGATGGATTTTACGATCCAATAAAAGCTATGGAGAAGTTCGAAGAAAAGAACTATGATGCAGTAATTAGTGATATGAGGATGCCTGGAATGTCTGGAATTGAGGTTTTAAAACACTGCAAGGAGAGAAATCCTAGGGTGGTTGTAATATTAATCACGGCATACTCTTCCATCGAATCAGCTATTGAATCTATTAGATCTGGCGCTTCGGATTATATAACAAAACCTTTCAGGATGGTTGAATTAATGTTGCGTTTGAAAGAAGCTTTTAAGAAGATCCGAATAGAGGAAATGAATATAAATCTCTGGAAGGAAAAAATAAAGGAATTTGAATTCATTGGAAAGAGTGAAAAGGTAAATGAGATAAAAAACAAAGTAAAAAAGGTGGCTGTTACTGATTCACCTGTCCTTATTTTGGGGGAAAGTGGCACAGGCAAGGAACTTATTGCAAATCTAATACATTATAACTCAAAAAGAACCGGGAAATTTATTCCTGTGAACTGTTCTGCTTTTCCTTCTGAATTGCTTGAATCAGAGTTGTTTGGATATAAGAAGGGCGCCTTTACAGGTGCAGATAGAGATAAAGATGGTTTATTTAAGGTTGCAAACAGAGGAACCTTGTTCTTGGACGAAATAAGTACCCTTCCGCTTGGGCTTCAACCAAAACTCCTGCGCGCGATACAAACAATGCAATTTACACCTCTTGGTGGTACAAAACCAGAACATGTGGAGGTGCGAATAATATCAGCAAGTAATCAAGATATTGAAAGTTTAGTTGAAGGAGGTGAATTTAGAGAGGATCTTTACTATAGGTTAAATGTGATACCAATAGAAATTCCGCCTCTCCGTGAAAGAAAAGAAGATATTCCAATTCTGGTAAAACACTTTATGGAGAAAATATCAAAAAGATTAAACATAAAAAAGAAAAAGCTCTCCAAGGAGTCAATGAAAACTATACTTGAGTACGACTGGAAAGGGAATATCAGAGAGTTGGAAAATCTTCTTGAAAGGTTAATAGTATTAGAGGATTCTGACATAATTGATGAGGATTCTATTCCCCAGATTACTACAAAAAAAGAGTTTCCAAATACTCTAAACCTTGAAATGCTTGGAAGACAGGCGATTTTAAAGGCTTTGGAGATTTCATCAGGAAATAAGAAAGGAGCTGCAGACCTTCTGGGTATTCATCCTTCAACTCTTTATAGGAAATTAAATAAACTCAATATAGATTCCACTTGACATCAAAGGAGACCAGGATAAGATATAAATATGTTAGTCTTTCTTTTTCTTTTGAGTGCTACTATTGATGTAGATTTCCAAATAGAGAGAGATACAAATCTGGTGCCATATGTCATTGTCCGTTACAAGATTCCATATTCTGAAATAAGTTTCTATAAAAATGACTCTATTTATGAAGCACGATACAGTGCTGCTTTGATTGTCAAAAAGGACAATCGTCAAGTTGGAGGTAAGAATATCAGGAAAGGGTTTGTATTAAAGGACTATTTAAAGACTATTTCTTCGACCGAACATACTGTTGGCACTTTTAAGCAGGAGCTTTCAAGTGGTGAGTATAAGATAATCTTAAATGTCTGGGATCTCCAATCTAGCAAAAACTGGAGCTGGGAAAAGGACCTCTCAATTTCAGGGATAGCTCCTTTGGACATATGTTCCATGCGTTGGCTTTCTGGCCCTACGCATGTCATAACTACCAGGGATACGTTGAAGATTAAGATTATAGTATTTGATCGAGAGAGTGTAGGGGCTCATCTTTATTATTATTATGAGAGTGAAAAGGGTGGGATTTATTTTAAGAGTGATACGTTACTTGAAGGGAGAAGAATGTATACCGTCTGCATTGAGTTACCGGCAGATAAATTTCCAGAGGCTCATTACAAATTTTCAGCCCACCTTAAGGACATCAATGATAAGGGAATCCGACAAAGCTCATTAGAATTTGTAGTTCAGGAACCATTTTTCAAATCGGAAAGGTTTATCAGTCGAGTTAAGCAACTCCAGTATATAGCAACACCTAAGGAGATCGAAGAATTAGTGAAGGCACCACCTGGAAAAAGAGTGGAACTCTGGAATGAATTCTGGAGGAAGCGAGATCCTACAAGTGGTGATGAAGTGAACGAGTTCAGGGAAGAATATTTTGGCAGAGTGGATTATGCGCAAGCACACTTTTCCACCGGACTTACTGAAGGTTGGAAGAGCGATAGAGGTAAAGCTTATATAACACTTGGACCTCCTGATTATATTGAACATCACCCCTTTGAAATGGAAAGAAAGGCCTATCAGATCTGGTATTATTATGATAGGGGCTACCGACTGGTTTTTGTAGAACGTTATAATCTTGGAGAATATGAATTAATTAATCCACCGAGAGGTTTTTTATGATTTTCTTATTATTTGGATTAGGTTTGAATCTTGATATAGCTCAATTCTACCAGGCCCCTAAAAAGACTATTTGCGAAATATATTATTCAATGCCCATCAAAGAGCTAAAGTTTAAAAAGATAGGTGGTAAATTCACTGCAGAATTTCCAATAATTCTTCGAATCACAGATGAAATTACAAAAGAGACATTTATTGACACACTCCATAAGGAAGTTAATGTTTCCGATCTAGGAGAATCTGTGGAATTCTCTGATGTTCAACGAGTCGTTCTTGCCTCAGACGGAAGATATAATATCAGTCTAGTAGTAGAAAGCATTGAGGGTAAAACCCTTCAAGCTGAGACGACGGTTGTTGCCCGAAAATGGGATGGAGATTTAATTCTCAGTGATGTTCAGATATCACATACTCTGATACCGACCTCACAGGAGAACAGGTTTATCAAGAGCGGCTATAAATTGATTCCTTTCCCGAGGAGAGAATTCGACAGAAATAGGTACTTGTTGGCGAGCTATTGTGAGCTTTATGGATTACAGTCGGATTCTGTTTTGATTACCTATATTATCCAAAGGGGGGGGGATGGTGAAGATACAGTATATAATGATTACTATGATGTAATTGGTGATAGAATGGCTATACCAATGATATCAAATGTTCTGGGTTACCCTCTTGGATCATACACCCTAAAACTCATAGCGCATTGTGGATCGCAGGTGACAGTGTCCGTTAAGGGATTTTTCGTTAAAAAATTTAAAGAAATTGCAACTCTTACTATTCCAGATTCTATTATGGAATACGCTTCTTTTATAAACTATATTTCTTCTTCTAGAGAGGTTTCAGAGATGAATTCACTTTCACCTGAAGGGAGAAAGCTATTCCTCCATAGGTTCTGGAATAGAAGGGATCCGACTCCAGCTACAAGAGAAAATGAAGCATTGAATGAATTTGTTAAAAGAGTAAAATATTCGGATGAATATTTTACTCTAAAAGGGAAGAAAGGACGGTTTACTGACTTTGGGAGGATATATATAAAATACGGTCCTCCGGATGATATTGTACGGAGAACAATGGAGATGGAGGCCTATCCTTATGTCATCTGGCACTATTTTGACCGTGATAATTGGTTCATTTTTATGGATAAAGATATGTCTGGAGAGTACTATATAATATACTCCAACGTTGAGGGAGGGCCAACAGAACCAGGGTGGACGAGCCTTATACTTCTAGAGGATAGGAGTAGAATCTTAGGTATAGATTTTTGAATCTAATAATCTAAAACTCCATACCGGCAAAGATTTTAGAATATTCTTAAAATTATCGAACAACGCTTAGATACATACCCAAAAACAGTTATAGAAAATATCTGATAATTTGCCAGAGAACGTTTTGCTATATGGCTTATCCTTACAGCCTTTAACTTTATTGATAAAACTGCCAGGCACACCAAATCAACGAGAATTTTCAAGCATTTTTTCTTTTGTCTTTTCATCCACATATATTATATGAAAAATCAAATTTTTTTTCAATATTTTCTCTTTTTCTTGACTTTTATTTGAAAAATTGTTATATTGTCAAATAAATTAAAGGGATAGAAATGAATAATAACCATAGAGGCTTTAATCCAATGCAAAATGAAGAATGCAAATTGAGGATAGCAAACAGCTGTCAACATTTGGCTCTCGGCTTACTGGCCAACTCACTCACAGACCAACCAACAAACTTCAATGTTACATTGGAGCGAAGCGACTGGCTCCGTTGTGAAAGTAAAAAAAGGAGGTATAATGGCTGAAAAAGAAAAAAAGAAGAAAATTGTTGATACTGATGTTGCAGCAGAAGAGGGGAAAAGTGTTGCGTGGCTTTCCTATCTTGGGATTTTACTTTTAATTCCATTGATAGTAAAACCTAAAAATCCCTTCTGTAAGCACCATGCAAAACAGGGATTGGTGATGCTTCTGTTGTGGGTTGGACTCTGGATAATATCCCATATACCAATTCTAGGATGGTTTATTGGGATAATCGGATGGATTATATTGGTAATACTGGCTATTATAGGAATAGTTCAAGCCCTTATGGGAAGTTATTGGAAAGCACCTCTTGGGATTTATCAGTTATCAGAGAAATTTAACTTTTGAAGAGTTATAGGTTGTTATAATGTTACTGAAAAAATCTCTGAGATAAAAGAACGCTTAGATAGGGGGTAGACGATGATACATATAAGACCTTTTAAGGCACTCAGACCTAAAAGGGAAGAGGTAAAAGAAATAGCATCTCCTCCCTACGATGTCTTGGGAAGAGTAAATGCCAGAGAATTTATGAGAGATAATACGCTTACCTTTCTCCATGTAGTGAAAGCAGAGGCTGATCTTCCAGACGAAATTGATATCTATGATGACCGGGTTTATGAAAAAAGTAAGGAAAATCTGGAAGCCTTAATTAACGGTGAACATCTTATGCTGGAAGCCTCTCCCTCCTTTTATTTGTACACACAGGAGACCAAGGATCATATTCAAAATGGTCTGGTATGTACCGCATCTGTTGATGAATATGATAATAATCTTATAAAAAAGCATGAGTCTACTCGAGCCACAAAAGAAAAAGATAGGACAAAACATATAAATACTTTAAATGCACAGACTGGGCCAGTATTTCTTGCTTATCGCGATGATGCTAAGACAGAAGTATTGCATGAAGTTTATAAAACGATACAGAAGGGAGAACCTCTCTATCAGTTTGAAAGCGATGATGGTGTCCGTCATACTGTATGGAGGGTTGATGATAATAAAGAGATAGAGAGAATTCAGAAAATAATGGAACGTATAGAATGCTTATATATTGCTGACGGCCATCACCGTTCAAAGGCAGCGAGTCTTGTTAGAGATCTCCGAAAAAAGAAGAATCCACAACATACAGGGGAAGAGGGGTACAACTTTTTCCTTTCAGTAATATTCCCCCATACAGAATTGAAGATACTACCATATAATCGGGTGATTAAAGATCTAAATCGTTTAAGCAAAGATGGATTTTTTAGTAAAGTGAGAGAGAGATTTTCTGTTACAGAGGTAGAGGGAAGTTATGAGCCCGAGACAAAACATCATTTTGGAACGTATCTTGACGGTAAATGGTTTCATTTGGAGACTAAAAAAGGTAGTTTCCCTGATGATGACGCAGTACGCAGTCTTGATGCATCCATTCTTCAGGAAAATCTTCTTGATCCCATCCTTTCGATTAAAAGGCCTAAACAATCAGAGAGGATAGACTTCGTAGGTGGAATAAAAGGACTGAAAGAGCTTGAACGCCTGGTTGACTCTGGAGAATTTGAGATAGGGTTAGCTCTCTATCCAACATCCATGGAGGAATTGATGGCAGTTGCTGACGCAGATCTTTTTATGCCTCCTAAATCTACATGGTTCGAGCCAAAGTTAAAGTCAGGTTTATTTGTTCACCAAATTTAATGATTTTCTCGCAAAAAACATAAAGGGAAATTAGCCGCAGAGGTACTGAGTCCACAGAGGGAAATACGAAGTTATTAATTAAATAGTTTAATGGTCAAATAGGGAGATGGGCAAAAGTGAAGGAAATGCTTAATCAATCAACTAATCAACAAATTAACTATTATCCTAACAATCAGTCATCCGTTTCCGATCTTCCATCTTTAAACATTAAACCTGATGTTTCTACTTCTATTCAGTTTCTTTCCCTCTGATATACCTTCTTGGAGTAGTGAACCGCCAATAATTAAGGGCGTTTATTTGTCTCCAGGGATTATCTACTCAGGTACTGGACTAAAAAAGTTTTACGAGATTGTGGATCTGGGGCTACTCAATACCGCTGTTGTTGATATAAAGGATGAGAATGGGAGAGTGATGTTTTCTCTCTATGAAGGTTTTATCAGAAAGGCAAAGGAAAAGGGAATATATCTAATAGCAAGGCAGTGTGTCTTCAAGGATAAGGAACTTGCCTTTAAGGGTTCCGGTAAATACTCTCTAAAGGATACCAGGGGATATATATGGTTTGAAGAAAAATCGGGATACTGGGTGGATCCTTCAATAAAAGAAGTTAGAGATTATAATGTTCGTATTGTAAAAAAAGCTTTTGCTATGGGTTTTGATGAGGTTCAATTTGATTATATTCGTTACCCCTCAGGGGATAAACCATATAGGAATGATGCAAATAAACTTGAAAATCTACTTCAATTCTTAGATACAGCAATTATTTATGTACCACCTGGTAGAAAGGTATCTTTAACCCTATATGGCTATACAGTCTGGGGTAATGTTTTGGTAAAGGAAGGTCAGAATCTTGATAAGATGGCAGAGAGGGTAGATGCTGTCTATCCGATGCTGTATCCTTCTCATTTCCATAGTGGGTTTATGGCTGATTCAACAAAAGAGTTTAGGACATATTCTATAATTTATCAGTCTATTAAGAAAGCAAGAGATAGGTTATCTAACAGTGAGATTCGAATAACTCCCTATATTCAAGCTTTCAACTGGAAGCAGTCGAGGTTGGGTAAAGAATACATAAAGAATCAACTAATGGCGGTCTATGATGCAGGAGGAGATGGTTTTATCCTTTGGGAGGCAGGTGGAGACTACGATAGGGCCTATAATGAATTGATAGATCTGGAGATAGAGTTGTCCAGAAAGCGTCTTCGTTTGTATCCCTTGTAATATTTGTTAAGTTTTGCGTTATTAAAGAACTAATGGGCAATTATTAAACGGAATGAGAGAGATTCTTGGACATGACGAACGAAAAGACGCGGTCGATTAAGGATTTAAATGAAAGTTGAAGATATTAAACGTATCTTAGGAGATAAGCATCTTTCTAAATCGAGGGGCCAGATACTGCTTCTGGATGAAAATATCGCAGAGAGGATTGCTGATTTAGTGAATGGTGTAGAGGATGAAAGGATCCTTGAGATAGGCCCTGGACTTGGAATAATAACAAAGTATTTACTAAAGAAGGAATATAAGGTTACCACAGTAGAGATAGATAAGGATTTTTGTAGATATCTAATTAAAAATGGGATAGAGGTAATCAACAAAGATTTCCTAACGCTATCTATAGATGATTCCCTTCCGCCTATGGTACTTGGTGCACTACCATTTTCAATCTCTCTTAAGATTTTTCTCCGAGTGAAAGATCACAGGGATCATTTCAAGAGGTGGGTTTTTGTTATGCAGAAGGAGGTAGGCGAGCGTTTAACATCAAGACCGAATAGTAAATCTTACTCTTCGTTATCCGTACTCTTTCAAATACTTTATCATATGGAAGTTAAATTTGATATTTCTCCTAAGTCATTTTTTCCGCAGCCTCTGGTAACTTCAACAGTAATCAAAGCTTATCTTAATGAGAAGCCCATTGTTAACGTTACTCTAAAATTTGAACGCTTCCTGCAGGATATCTTCCGTTTCAGGAGAAAAACACTAAAGAACAATCTGTTTAATTATAGGATAAAGGATGTGAGTGTACCCTTGACTCGTCGAGCTGAATCTTTAAGTGTTCGTGAAGTAGTTAAGCTTTATAGGGGGATTGCAGGGTGAAAGGTATCTATGTTTTAATTTTTCTAATCTCTTCGAAGAAACTTATAGAAGTTGGTAAACTTGGAGCACGATTATTTAGAGCAGGATTTTATGCATATGTAGGATCTGCTTTTTCCGGAATACAAAGGTTAAATAGACATTTAAATAACATAAGAAGAGGAAAAGTTGATAATCCTCATTGGCATATCGATTGCATTGTTCCCCATGCTGAAATTGTTGAGTGGCTCTTTGCTTCTTGTTCTTGTAGAAAGAAAGAAGAGGAGTTAGCAACCACAATTGCAAAGGACTTGAGTTATATTCCAGGATTTGGCTCTTCAGACACGAATGCTCCTTCTCATCTATTTTTCTCTGGAAGTCTTGAAATGCTCAAAGAAGAGGTAGAAAAAAAATTCAAGTTGTTGGGTTTGCATTCAATACATAGAGAGGATTTTTCCATAAAATGATTGATGCCTTTAGCTTAAGTAAATTTGAACAGAAAATTTCAATATTGCCATTATCCTGTTTATTAATATTCTTAGTAGGTTGTAATAAAGAGAAACCGTTACTCTTTGATTTCCCTGTCAATTCATTAAATAGAGTTATATCAAAGTATAATCTTAAACTGGATAATGAGATCTCCTATGATGGATTAGGTTCCATCAGGATAGATTTGGAAGATACAGCCACTGCATATCTTTTTATTTTACGTGATATACCAGTCAGGAGAGCAAAACTCGTGTGGGAAGCATATTGTAAATCAAAGGATTTAAAGGGCGAGGCATTTCTGGAAATAGGCGTCCAGATTTCTGGAAAGTATGGCGAAGAGAGCGAGGCATTTCTACATCGCTCGAAGGATATCCTTTCTGGAACAACTAATTGGCAGAGGCTAAAGGTAGAGTTTCTGATAACCAAGAATCGAAAAATCGATATCGTTCAGTTAAATCTGGTTGTTCTGGGAAAAGGGAGTGTCTGGATTGACCAGGTCAAGCTGTCCGTGCTGCCAAGAAAGTAATAATGAGTAAATGGGTTGATGGGTGAACCAGGACTAGGGATTAGAAGAAATAAGATTAGACAAGCATGGATTAAGGATTAATTTTATAAGTTGGACATTTTGCATTGACATATTTATCTGTCTTAATGTGCCTCATCCCAGTTGCTTCCGAATTTGTACGCTACCTTTAGGGGAATAGTCAAATCGGTAACAGATTCCATAGTACGGACAATTAGATTTAATGCAGCCTCTTTCTCCATCTTGGGGACCTCGAATAGTAATTCGTCGTGAATCTGTAGAATCATCCTGGTATCCAATCCCTTTTCTTCTATTCTGTTATGAATTTCTATCATTGCTTTCTTTATGATATCTGCTGCACTTCCCTGTATGGGACTATTTATTGCGATTCTTTTTCCATACTCGGTTTGCCTTGGATTTTGAAGTTCCGGAATCCATCTTTTTCTTCCATAAATTGTCTTAACCCATCCTGAGTCCTTTGCATTGTCTAAGATTTCCTTCTGCCATCCCTCTACACCAGGATGAGCTTGATAGTAAGTTTCTATTATCTTACCTGCGGCTTGCTGGGGGATGCCGAGTTGTTTTGATAATCCGTAAGGACTTATGCCGTATATGATGCCAAAGTTGATCGCTTTTGCCTGTCTCCGCATTGCCGATGTAATTGCATCAGATTCAGTGCCAAAAATCCTAAAAGCGGTTCTGGAATGAATGTCCTCATCCTTCGCAAAGTCCTCCAATAATTTTTCATCACCCGAAAGATGTGCAAGTATCCGGAGTTCTATCTGGGAATAATCGCATGAGAGGATAAGATGGCCAGGAGGAGCTATCACTGCTTTTCTGATCTTTCTACCCCTTTTGCTTCTTATCGGGAGCGTCTGTAGATTGGGTTCTGTAGTAATGATTCTTCCTGTTGAAGCTACCGTCTGCTGAAATGTAGCGTACACCCTTTTACTCTTTTTATCAATGTTTCTTATAAGGGTATCTATGTAGGATGACTTTAATTTATCTATTTCTCTGAATTTCAATATCTCCGGTATTATTGGATTAGAATTAAATATAGTGCTTAATACTTCAACGTCAGTGGAATAACCTGTCTTTGTAGTTTTTATCACAGGCAACCCCATCTTTTCAAATAAGATTTTTCCTACTTGTTTAGAGGAGCGTAGATTGAATTCCTCACCAGCGAGGTTACATATTTTTTGCTCAAGCTCTTTAATTTCTACTTCGAGGGAGTTTTGAAACTTGGTGAGTAACTCTATGTCAAAGAGTATACCTTTCTTCTCTATGTAAAATAATACAGGCGTAAGCAGTTCTTCTAACTCTTTATAAAGATTCCATAGGTCATTTGCTTTTAATTCGTGGATTAAATCCTTTGCTACCTTAGCCATGAGGGTTGCCTGAACCTCTTTATTTTTTGATGATAGACCTAACTCGAGGAGAATGCGATCAAGTGCATGATTTCTTCTGTTTGGATAAAGTAGGTAATGCATAACTGAGAGGTCAAGTATATTCCCCTTCGGATAGTATCCAAGTAGATGAGCAAGCTTCTTTGCATCTTCAACAACAAAAGGGTGCTCTTTAAATTTTTTAAAAAATGTTTTCATCTCGCGTTGGTCAACCATCATTAAGGATTCTCCGTTTGAGACAGCTATCTTTCCATCCGTTGGTAGGAGCGCCAGGGGTTCCTCTTTTTTTATCTCTATTGAATCAACAATTCTATAGTCAATATTTCCCTTATTTTCTCCCACCCAGTCTCTAATGAGAGAATAGAACTCAAGCTGTTTCAGCACCCTTTCTAAATCCTCCTTATTAATTCCACTGTATTTGAGACTATCTAAATCTTCCTTCAGAGGCACGTCCTTCTTTAATTTAATCAATTCTTTCCATTTTAGTGCTTCATCCTTTTTCCCTTCCAGTTTTTTCCTGATCGCGTTATCTTTTATTCTATCCAGGTTGGAAAAGATATCTTCAATGGAATCAAATTCCTTTAATAGTTTTGAAGCAGTTTTTTTGCCAATTCCTTTAATACCGGGTATATTGTCTGAACTATCCCCTGCGATTGAAAGAAAGTCTACCAATCTTTCCGCAGGTATTCCAAATTTTTCCCCTACCTGTTTTGCATCTATCCATTCTTCACCTTCTGTGCGCATATTTAAGACAGTTATCCCATTCCTTATAAGCTGCATAAGATCTTTATCGGAAGTGAATATTACCGTCTCTATTTCCTCTCTGGCAGCCTTTTCTGCTATTGTCGCAATTATATCATCAGCTTCATATCCAGGATTGATAAGAACTGAAAGCCCTGCTGCTTCACTGATTTCAATAATAAAAGGTAGCTGTTCTCTAAGCTCCTCTGGCATCTTTTTTCTTTTACCCTTGTAATCCGCATACATTTTCTTTCTAAATGTAGGTTTGGTGTGGTCGAAGCAAACAGCACTGTAATCAGGTTGCAATTCCTCTAATAACTTTTTAAGGCTCCTGGTGAAACCAAATACGGCAGAGGTCGATTGGCCCTTTGAGTTAACCAGAGGATTATGTATAAAAGCGTAATGAGAGCGATACGCTAACGATGAACCGTCAATGAGAAGTAATAATTTGCCCATACTATAATTATAGATGTGGAATTTAGTAAGTCAAGGAGGGGAGAGAATCATTGCAAAATGGAAAGTATAATAGGGGTTAGGTTTTCGTGAGCCCATCCACTCATTTCTTTGCATCCTTTGCGAGAGTTTTTTTATTGGGGGTTGCGAAAAAATCATAATTACTTATTTTCTACCTATGTCTTTTTCTGAGGGGGCTGTTCACGAAATCAAAGATGTGATAAATATTGTGGACTTGATCGAGGACTATCTTCCCTTAAAAAAAGTTGGAAAGAATTACAGAACAAAATGTCCGTTTCATCAAGATGACACTCCCTCTTTTTTTGTATCACCAGAACTCAATATTTTCCACTGCTTTGGTTGCGGAAAAAGTGGCGATATTTTTACCTTTGTCATGGAATATGAGAAGGTCTCCTTTCCGGAAGCACTTCGGATTCTTGCGGGAAAGGCAGGAATAGAGATAAAGGGATTCGAACACAAAAATAAAGTATTGTATTTAATTCATGATTTTGCAAGCGATTTTTATCAAAGGTGTCTGTTTAAGTCCCCAAAGGTTCTGCAATATCTAAAGAAAAGAGGAATTAGTAAGGAAATGATTGTTGAGTTCAATCTGGGATTTGCTCCCAGCGGGAGTGAGTTTTTAAAAGAAGCGAAAAAGGAGTTCAAAATAGACGATCTTCTAAACTCAGGGCTTGTAAAGAAAACAGTAGATGGACAAAAAGATCGCTTCTTCCTGCGTCTGATGTTCCCATTATTCTCTATCTCCGGGCAGATTATCGGTTTTGGTGGCAGGAGATTGAGTGAAAAGGGACCAAAATATTTGAATTCTCCAGATACACCTATCCACAAGAAGGGTAAAAACCTATACAGTCTTTACCATACAAGGGAGGAGATAAGAAAGAAAAATATAGTAATACTGGTAGAGGGATATTTTGATTTTCTCTCTATATACCAAACAGGTATAAAGAACGTAGTTGCCTGCCTGGGAACCTCTCTCACTAATGATCAAGCGGAACTTCTATCGCGATACGCTGGTGAAGTTATTATATTCTTTGATAAAGATGCGGCTGGGGAAGCAGCTACTTTAAGGTCATTAGGTATGTTACTGAACCAGGGCGTCAGTGTAAAAATTGGTAATACCGGAGGCAGAAAGGACCCTGATGAAATAATCCTCGAGGGGGGAAAGGAAGAGTTCGAAAATCTTCTGGCTGATTCAAGTAATTTCATAGATTACACACTAGAGCGAATAAAGGAAAAATATGACCTTACTTCACCAGTAGACCTTTCTAAAGCAATAGATAACGTAACTATGATATTGAGTCAAATCAGGGACCCACTTAAGAAAGAGTTGCATAAGGAACTTGTGGCCAAGAAGTTAATGATAAGAGAAAACCTACTGAATGTAGAGAAATCTTCTCGAGCGTCTTATACACGAGAGAAAACTTCAGATGTCAATGAGAGGGAAGAGTTTGAGTTGAGTCTATTCTATGCTCTTATCAAGAAGCCCGAAGAGAGAGAGGCAGTTTTCTCTATATTAACAGATGAGGAGATTAGTAATCCATATTTAAGAAAGGTTTTCAGGTTATTAAGAAAGGGGCAGGATATGGAACTCGAGGATATTGTTGAGTCTTTATCCAAAAGTCAGATAGATTATCTTCTGAGAGGGAGTGAGCAGCCCGAAATTTCTGCCTTATCGAGTGCTTTAAGTTTAAAAGGTTATCTCTTGGATAATTTAAAAGAATTGAAAGATAGGGAGTTGCAAAAAATCGAAGAGAGTGGAGGTGATGGAGTTCAGTTACTCAGAGAAATCAGGGATCTTATAGAAGAGAGAGAGCGGATGCGAAAGGAGGTGATTAATGAAATCTGAAGGAATTAATTGGAATGAAGTTATGGAATTAGTAAACAGTGAAGGTGATATTAATCTCAATGATCTTAAAGAGGAGCTTAATATTGAAGATGAGAAGCTGAATAAATTGGTAGGGGAGTTAGAGAAAGGTGGTATTGATGTTCTTACTGATGAGGAAGAGGAAGTAAAAGAACGGATTCGTGACAAAAATGAAGATGCTTTAAAGCAAACAGACGAACCGATAAAACTTTATCTGCGTGAGATGAAAGATATTTCCTTGTTGACACGACAGGGGGAATTCAAAATCGGAGCACAA
>Ga0315541_1001250_pt1 | contig 24318 bp, 19 predicted proteins | sample SalMarSW160190MG_FD_203095 | JGI IMG/M metagenome (GOLD analysis project Ga0315541, IMG submission 203095) | Salt marsh sediment microbial communities from the Plum Island Ecosystem LTER, Massachusetts, United States - Salt Marsh Sediment SW1601-190 ...
GAAGCAATGGGGTGCCGGCAGCAGCCCGAGCTGCGTCAGCCGGCACTTGACGCCCCACACGGAGTTCTCGAAGCCCCCGAGCGCGTCGAACAGGGCGCCGTTGCACATATTGACCAGGTGGGCCAGCTCCTTCTCGCCGATCGGCAGCGTCCACTCGGCGCCGTCCCGCGCGGCCACCACCGCCGACGCCCACCAGACCCCGGCGCGCGTGTCTGTGGCGAAGTGGCCGAGCAGCCCGGCGTTGTAGCGCATCACGACTTCCCGACCATCGACGCGGAACGGGAAACGCCCTCCCAGGTCTGACACGATCCGGTCGTCGTTGCCGCTGGCCAGGACCAGGCTCTCCCTCCTGGGGCTTCGCGCCGCCGCCTCCAGCATGAGCTGGGAGCGGTAAGTGTCGAACGACGCGCCCTTCGCGCCGCAGGCGATGCGGAACACGTCGAGCCACAGGGGCAGGCTGTACTCGCGGCTGCCGGAGACCGCCCTCTGAAGCTCGAACCCGAAGATGGGGATCACCGAGGCGATGTCTTCCAGGAGCCGAACCACGCCCTGGTCGTCGGCATCCGTAAAGGCCGTAGGCGCGACCATCACGACGTCGAATCCGTTTCGGGCGGCGGCCTCGGCCTGCAGGCGGACCTGTTCTCCGCCCACGGCGGCCATCAGGAACACGTCGCCGCCGCCGTACTGCCGGACCGTCTCCGCAACGACCTCGAGCCAGCGCCTGTAGAGCGCCAGGTCACCGCCGGCGAACTCGCCCGTGTGCGCCCCCGGAATGACGGTCTTCGCCCCGCTGCGGATGTAGTAAAGGGTGAGCAGCCGCTGCCAATCCTCCAGCATCTTCTTGCGCTCATCGAGCGCCAGCGGGCTGGGCACCCAGACGCCGCCGCGACGCATTACGCGAAGCTTCTCAGCCGGGAGTTCAACGAACGCCATGTCTTAACGCGCCTCCAACGGGCCGGTCATCTGATGGGCCCGCGCGGACCTTCCGCCGCGGGCCGGCCGAACAGCATGAACTCGAAGACGTGCACGGTTTCGCCGCCGAAGTTGTCCAGTATCTCCAGCTTCACCTCGGATGCGCGCACACCCGGCGGCAGTGCGAAGATGCTGCCGCTGAACCACGGGTAGGCCGTGAACGTGGCGGGCACGGCCTGCCAGCCTGCCTCGCCCGGCCCGCGCACCCAGAGCCTCAGGTCCTTGTAGAGCATCCGCTGATAGTCGCGCACCCAACGCTTCAGGACGATGAAGTGGTCCAGGAGGTAAGGCTCCTCGCCCGGCAGGTCGAAAGCGATCCATTCGCCTTCGACTCCGTCCGGGCACCAGTAGGTGATCCTGGAGCGGTCGACCGCTTGCTCGCCGCCATAGCCCGGATTCTGGGGAAAGTACGGCCCCGGGGGATCCGCGCTGACGCTTGAGACGGCCTTGACCGACAGTGGGATCTCGCCCAGGTCGGGGATGCGGTCCAGGCCCCACGCGCCCTCCGCCCCGACGCGGGTGAGCACGTCCCTCGAAGCTCCCAGGTCCGTCCCGTCTTCCGCCGCGCCCCGGGCGGGGGAGCCCTCCTGGGGCCGGTAATCGCCGCGGTCGGGCGCGACGAACAGGGGATCACCGGCCCGACCGTTCGCCTCCCAGCCCTTGGCCCGCATCTCGTCCACCGTGAAACACATGCCGTCCCAATGCCGCTGCCAGAACAGGCAGCCGGGCAGGACGCCGGGCTGGTACAGGTTCCAGTCCAGAACGAGGCCCTCGACGATGCCGGCCGCCTCGTGAAACCCGACGGGCTGGCCTGCCAGGATGTTGTTCTTGACCGCGGGCCGCACGTCGAAGTCCGGCGCGTTGACGATCACACCTGTCTCCAGGTTGCCGCAGATGGTGTTGTGGATCAGGTGCGCATTGATGCAGTGCTTCGGGTTCATGCCCACGTTGCCCCAGCCGCAGAAGTTGTGGCGGATCGTCGTCTGCGAGGCCGGGGCCATCACGGAGTTGGTCTCGATGCCGACCGTACAGTTGCAGATGCAGATGTTGCCCTCGATCAGGTTCCGCTCGCAGTTCTGCCTCGGGCCGCGGTAATCGGTCAGGCGGATGCCGGCCTTATCGTTGAAGTAGCAGAGGTTGCGCCGGATGACGCAGTCCTCCGCGCCGGAGACGAATATCCCGAACGACTCGCCCCCGCCGCGCACGTCGTGGACGGTGTTGCTGCGAATGGCCAGCCGCTTGGCGTTCTCCGGCGAGTTCGCCCGCGCGTGGATGCCGAACACGTGCGTGCCGCGCTCATGCTCGACGGACATGATGTCGTGGACGTGGTTGAACTCGATGACGGCGTCGTCAATCGGCGAGCGGCGTTCTTGCGGCCCCCGGGCGGAGTCGCTGAGTCGGATGCCGTTGGCGGTGTAGTTGCGGACCTCAAATCCGGAGATCGTGACGCCGCGCGCGCAGATGTCGAAGCCGCACTCCCGCTCGCCCTGCCCGTCCAGGACGGGGCGCGCGCCCTGGGCTGCGACGAAGCGCACGTCGTCCACGCGCACGTAGACCGTTTCGGGATAGACGCCCGCCTCCACGACCACCGTGTCCCCGGGGCGGGCGGCATCCGCCGCCTTCTGGAGGGTCTGCCAGAGACGGACCCGGGCGCCCGAATTCGCCTCCACGGCGTTCGGATCGGCCGCGACATAGTGCGTCCGTCCCTCGGTCGGCTCCACAACCTGTCCCCCAACCCGCACCACGCCGAGCAGCGAAGCCAGCACTGCCCATAACGCCAGAGACATCGCGAGTCTCGTCCTGGACATTGTCTCACGCGCGGTCAGCATAGGCCGGGGATGCCGCGCCCGCGGGCGCGCCTGTCTGTGTGGGTCGGGCTACAGGTGCCTAAGGCGCGGTCGTCGATCAAGGGGCCGTCGGGACCTCGGCCGATCCGCCCAACAGACCGGAAACGAAGTCCCAGATCTGCGCCCGGAAGATGAGGCCGACGATGACCAGGATCAAGAAGATTCCGCCCTCGATCAGGTAAGGCAACAGCTTCCTGAACTTCTTCTTGCGCCCGTAGGAGCGGCTGGCCTTGTCGAACTGCGTCAGCATCTGGTGGAGCTCCGCCCTGGCGCCCCGCTCCTCCGGCTTGGGCGTGGTCACGTGCTTGGCGAAGTCCTTGGGGAACTCCGGTGCAAGCTCTTTGTAGGAGCCCGCCGGCTGCCAGTCGCCGCGCGAGCCGACCCGACGCGCCGGGGTGTCTTTTGTGACCTGCCCTTTGTTTATGCGCTCCCTGATGTCGCCGACGGACATGCGGCGCCTTTCCGCGCGTTTGCCCACGACGACCTTCATCTCCCACATGTCCCCGGCCGATGCCCGTTCCTTCAGCCCCAGCTCCTTGACGACGTCCCGGTCACCCACGCATTCGTCCCGGATGACCTGGCAGAGATCCTGGGCCGTCTGGATGCGCCTGTCGGGTTCCTTGGCCATCATGCGCTCGATGGTGAGCGAGATGCCACGCGGCAGGCCGGGACGCACGCTTTGCGGTGACTTGACGGTCTCCTTGAGGTGCTTCTGGTAGATCTCCAGCACGGAGTCGCCGCTGAACGGGAACTCGCCCGTCACCATGTGGTACCACGTGGCCCCGAGGGAGTAGATGTCTGCCCGGGCGTCGGCCCGCTTGGCGTCGGTGACCTGTTCGGGTGCCATGTAATGCGGGGTGCCCATGCTGGTGCCGGTGCGCGTCAGGGCCGTCATCTCCGCGTCCACCTGCCGGGCCAGCCCCAGGTCCGCCAGCTTGGCCACGCCGTCCTTGGTGACCATGATGTTGTCCGGCTTGATGTCCCGGTGCACTAGGTTGTTGGTATGCGCGTAGACCAGGGCTTCGGCGATTTGGAGGATGATGTCCGTGGCCTCTTCCGGCGCCATCGCGCCGCCTTCTTCCAGCATGTCGCCCACGGTCTTGCCCTGAATGAACTCCATGGCGAAGTAGTAGTGCCCACGGTCCTCCCCGACTGCCAGGCCGCGCACGATGTTCTTGTGCTGAAGCTTGATGGAGGCCTGCGCCTCGCGGAAGAACCGCGTCAGGAAGGAGCGCTGCTTGGCCAGTTCCCGGGAGAGGACCTTCACGGCCACCTTCTGCTTGTCCGGCCCGGCGCCCATCCACACGCTGCCCATTCCCCCCTCGCCCAGCTTGCGGACGACGGTGAACTCGCCCAGCTTATCTATGTTCAGGTCGCCGGCCAGGTTCTGGAGCTTCTCAGCCACGTTCTGGTCCAGCATGCTGGTCAGGACCGTACAGTCCCAGACGGGGATCTTGGAGCCTTCCTTCTGCTTCTGCTCCTGATACTCCAGGCAGGTCTTCAACTGATCCCGCGTCAGGACCTTCGTCTGCATCGCCAGTCGCAGAAAGCGTGTCTCCTGTGGCGTGGCCATTGCACTCCTCCCGGGCCGCGACCCCAATCTTGACTCGGTCCCCCTAAGACCCGGTCTACGCCGGGTCCAGGCCGCTCGATGCACGTCGACTGCAGTCCGCCGCAGGTGCCAGGCACGGCCTCCGCCGTGCGCCCCTGGCACCGCGCGCTGACGCCCCCAAAGTCTATGCCACCCGACCGGCATTGTCAATACTGAGAGCGTGCCACAATCGTCCAAACGTCCGCGAGAACGCCCACGAGGACGCTCACGGCGGCCTTTGCAGGCCTCCGGCAGACTTCTCACAGATGCTTGAGCGGTCGCTCGGCTTTCCGCGTCTTGACATGCCGGTCGTCCGCCAAGCATAATGCTTCTTGCCCCCCACCTCGACGGAGCGGTCGGTGTGCAAACCCCCCTTTACAGGTTGCATCTTGAGCGTGGCGCTCGTGTCGTCGACTTTGCGGGCTGGCAGATGCCCGTGCAGTTCACGGGCATAATCGAGGAGCACCGCCACACGCGAAGGGCGGCCTCGCTGTTCGACTGCTGCCACATGCCCGAGTTCCACGTCCGCGGGCAGGACGCGGCGCAGGCACTTGCCGGCGCCCTGGCATGCCGCGTGGCCGACCTGTCCGTGGGCCGGTGCCGCTACGGTTTCGCGCTGAACGAGCACGGCGGCGTGCTCGACGACCTGGTCTGCTGCCGGCTCGCCGACGACGAGTACATGATCGTCGCGAATGCCGGCCGGCGGGAAGTCGATGCGACAACGCTGAGCGAACGCCTGGGCGGGCGGGCCGAGTTCGAGGACGTCTCCGACCGGACGGCCAAGATCGACATTCAGGGGCCGAAGTCCTTCGACGCGCTCCGTGCAGCCTGTCCCGCCTTGCCCCGTGACTTGCCCTACTACGGCTGCTGCCGCGCGGCGGTGGCCGGGGTAGAAGCGCTGGTGAGCCGCGCCGGCTACACCGGTGAGCTCGGCTATGAGGTATACGTGTCCTCCGAGGACGCCGGGCACGTTTGGGGAGCCCTGCTGGAGATTCCGGACGTGCGCCCGGCCGGGCTCGGAGCGCGGGACACACTGCGCCTCGAGATGGGCTATCCGCTCTACGGGCACGAACTCAGCGAAGAGATCACCCCTCCGGAAGCCGGGCTCGACTGGGCCCTGCCGCACGGGACGGACTACGTGGGCGGAGAGGCACTGGCGACCCGGGAGCCGGCAAGGCGGCTGGTGGGCGTGCGCCTGGAGGGACGGCGCGCGGCACGCGAGGGCGACGCACTGACGGCCGACGGCACGGTCGTCGGCACGGTGACGAGCGGGAGTTTCGCGCCGAGCCTGGGCTGCGCGGTGGCCCTCGGTTACGTCGAACTGCCTCACGGCGATAGGGGAGAACCGCTCGCCGCGAACGTCCGCGGGCGGCCCGTGTCCGGCCGGGTGTCCGCTCTGCCCTTCTACCGGGACGGCACTGTGCGGGTGAAGCTGGGGGGAAGCACAGCGGGACCGCCAGATCAAGACCCCGAAACGGAGCGGCCATGATACCGAAGGACTGCCGTTACACGAAGGACCACGAGTGGATCCGGCCCGAGGGCGACACCGCCGTGACGGGCATAACCGAACACGCGGCGGAGCAAATGGGCGACCTGACGTTCGTCGAGATGCCCCAGGTGGGGAACGAGCTGAAGGCGGGCGATACGGCCGGCTGTGTCGAGTCGGTCAAGGCCGTCAGTGACGTGTACGCCCCCGCCAGCGGCGAGGTGATCGAGGTCAACGGAACGCTGGCGGACGATCCCGGCCGCCTCAACGCCGACCCCTACGGCGAAGGGTGGCTGTGGAAGATGCGCCTGTCCGACCCCGAGGAACTCGAGGACCTGATGGACGCGGACGCTTACGAAGCCTACCTGGCCGCGGAGGAAGGCTGAGCGCCGCCCGAGCGACGCGGAGGATCAATGAGCTACGTCAGCAACACGGACGAGCAACGCCGGGAGATGCTGGCGGCGATCGGCGTCGAGAGCATCGACGATCTGTTTGCCGACATCCCTGAGGAACTGCGCTCCGGGCCGTTGAACCTGCCGCCCGGCCGCTCCGAGATGCACGTGATGCGCCTGATGCACGAGCTGAGCGAGCGCAACGCCGCGCACCTGGTCAGCTTCCTGGGGGCGGGCTTCTACGACCACTACATCCCCGCCGCCGTGGACGCGCTGCTGCGGCGGGGCGAGTTTTACACGCCCTACACCCCCTATCAGCCCGAGGCATCCCAGGGCACGCTGCAGGCCATCTACGAGTATCAGACCGCCATCTGCCGCCTGACCGGCCTCGATGCGGCGAACGCCAGCCTTTACGACGGCGGCACCGCCCTATATGAGGCCGCTATGATGGCCCTGCGCGTGACCGGCCGCAACAAGATACTGCTCGACAGCGGCGTCAACCCCATCTATCGCAACATGCTCCACTGCTACACGAGCAACCTGCACATCGACTTCGTCGAGGTGCCCGCCGTCCACGGCCAGACCCAGCGCGAAGTCGTCGGTGAGTACCTCGACGAGGAGACGGCGGCCATCGTCGTGCAGAACCCGAACTTCTTCGGCGCCATCGACGACCACAGCGACGTGGTGGAGATGGCTCACTCGGTGGGGGCGCTGGCGGTGATGAGCACCTACCCCATCAGCCTGGGGCTGCTGAAGTCGCCCGGCGAGATAGGCGTGGACATCGCCACCGGCGAGGGTCAGAGCCTGGGGCTGCCCCTCTCGTTCGGGGGCCCGTATCTCGGCTACATGGCCTGTCGCAAGGACCTGATCCGCCAGATGCCCGGCCGGATAGTGGGAGCCACGCAAGACGCGGCGGGCCGGCGCGGTTTCGTGCTCACGCTCCAGACCCGGGAGCAGCACATCCGCCGGGAGAAAGCGACCAGCAACATCTGCACCAACGAGTCGCTGTGTGCCCTGGCGGCCGTCGTTTATCTGACGGTCGTCGGCAAGCACGGCCTCCGCGAAGTGGCCCGTACCTGTGCGGACAAGGCCGAGTACGCCCGGCGGCGGATCGAGGCCATTCCGGGGGTGAGCGTGAAGCGCGACGCGCCGACGTTCAATGAGTTCGCGGTGGAGCTTCCGGCCGACGCCGCAGAGGTGGCCGGGGCGATGACCGAGAAGGGATTCGCTGCCGGGTTCCCCCTCGGCCGCTACTACCCGGGCATGGAGCGCTACCTGCTGGTGGCCGTGACCGAAAGGCGCACCAAGGAAGAGATCGGACGCTTTTCCGAAGCCATGGAGGGCGTGCTGTGGAACTGATCTACGAGAAAAGCGTGCCGGGAAGGCGGGGCTTCCGCCTGGGCCGCAACGACGTGCCGTCCAGGGCGGAACTGCCCGAGCAGTACCTGCGCCGGGAAGCCGCCGAGCTGCCGGAAGTCAGCGAGCTGGACGCCGTGCGTCACTTCACTGCGCTCTCGCAGCGTAACTTCAGCGTGGACACGAACTTCTATCCGCTCGGCTCGTGCACGATGAAGTACAACCCGAAGTTCCTCGAGGAGGTGGCCAGGCTCGAGGGCTTCGCCGCGCTGCATCCGCTGCTGCCCCAACTTCGCCACGGAGGCATGTTTACACAGGGCGTCCTGCAGGTGCTCTACGAGACGGGGCGGATGCTCTGCGAGATCACCGGCATGGATGAGTTCACCATGCAGCCGCTGGCGGGCGCGCACGGCGAACTGACCGGCGCCATGCTCATCGCCGCCTACCACCGCAACAGGGGCAAGCACAAGACCAAGGTCATCATCCCCGACTCCGCCCACGGGACCAATCCTGCCAGCGCCGGCATTGCCGGCTACAAAGTCGTCCCCGTTGCGAGCAACGAGCAGGGCGTCATGGACGTGGATGCCCTCAAGGAGGCGCTCGACGAAGAGGTGGCGGCCGTCATGCTCACCTGCCCGAACACGCTCGGCCTGTTCAACCCCCACATCAAGGAGATCGCCGACCTGGTCCACGAGGTCGACGGGCTGATGTATTACGACGGGGCGAACCTGAACGCCATCATGGGCCGCGTTCGGCCCGGCGACCTGGGCTTCGACGTGGTGCACCTGAACCTGCACAAGACCTTCGCCACCCCGCACGGGGGCGGCGGGCCGGGGGCCGGACCGGTCGGCGTCAAGCAGTCCCTGGCCCCATTCCTGCCCACCAGCGTGGTGGTCAAACGGACGGACGGCACCTATTCGCTCGAGTACGATCGGCCGGACTCGATCGGCTACATCGCGCCCCTCTACGGTAACTTCGGCGTGATCGTCAAGGCCTATGCCTACATCCTGGCCTGTGGCGGCGACGGCCTCAAGGAGGTCTCCGACAACGCCGTGCTCAACGCCAACTACGTGCTCTCCCGCCTCCGACAGCACTACCCGCCGGCGTACGAACGACGCTGCATGCACGAGTTTGTGCTGTCCGGGCAACCGCTGAAGGAGCGCGGCATCTCGGCGCTCGACATCGCCAAGGGCCTCATCGACAGGGGATTCCATCCGCCGACGGTCTACTTCCCGCAGATCGTCAAGGAAGCGCTCATGATCGAGCCGACCGAATCCGAGAGCAAGGAGACCCTTGACGCCTTCGTCGACGCCATGATCGAGCTGGCCCGGCTGGCCGTGGCCGATCCCGACGCGCTCCACAATGCTCCGACCCGCACGCCGGTCGGCCGGCTCGACGAGGTCCGGGCTGCCCGCCAGGCGGACGTCTGCTACCAGGGCAGCGGCGGGAAGGACCGTTAGCCCCCGCCCGTGGACCGGCAAGCCATGGATCTGGTGAGCTACACCAGCGACGATCCCCGCCGACAGCTCGCGTGCGACGAGGCCCTCCTGCGCGCCGCCGTAGACGGCCGGGCCGGTGAGACGCTGCGCCTCTACGAAATGCCTCGCCCGGCCGTCGTCCTGGGCATCGGACTCGAATGGCGTCGGGAGGCGAACGCCGATGCGTGCGGCGCGGATGGCGTGCCCATCCTGCGTCGCTGCAGCGGGGGCGGGGCCGTCCTGCTCGGCCCCGGATGCCTCTGCTACAGCGCCGTGCTGTCCATCGAGCGGCGGCCCGACCTGCGCAGCATACGGGGGACGTACGCAAGCGTCCTGGCTGGCATCGCCGAGACACTGAAGGCCAGAGGGCTGCCCGCGACGCGGGCGGGGACGTCCGACCTCGCACTGGCGGGCCGCAAGGTGGGCGGCAGCGCTCAGAAGCGCGCCCGACGGCATGTTCTCTTCCAGGGCACTCTCCTCCACGCCGCCGAGGCCGATCTCCTCGCCCGCTATCTGAGGCATCCGTCTGCGGAGCCCCCTTACCGCGCGGGCCGCACCCACGAGGCCTTTGTGGCGAACCTACCCCTGGCGCCGGGCGAGATCCGTTCTGCCCTGTGCGAGGCCTTCGGCGCAGCCGGCAGCAAAGGCGCGCCTTTGCCCGACGGGCTGGAAGAGGACGTGGACGCCCTGATGCAGTCCCGCTACGCGCGCGAGGAATGGCACCGGCGCCGCTGACTCCTCTCGTGCCGGCCCGGCAGGACCTGACCCGTGAGTATGCGCCGCTTCTCCCCGAAGCGACGGACAGCCGGACCCGCGATTCCACCTGCTTGACGGTCGGATGGCCATTCGCCAAGTCCGGCCGCAGGGCGCCCCGGCTCCGTCGCTGGAACTGGCCTTCCGCATTGCGAGGGCATTGGACAAACGCCTCGAAGACGTGTTTCACTACGAGCGGGAACCAACGGCGGGGCAGCAAGAGTGAGGGGGAACGTCACTGCCGCCGCGTTCGCGTTCCTCACCGACTGGGCTGGCGTTAGTGATGGCCCGCTGGTTCGGCGCCTCACTCAGCCGCGGATCGTCCGCGCTGCCTCTCCCTTACCGACCGCCACGTGATGACGCGGACGCCTGAGCGCGACAGCGCCTCCGTGAATCCCGCGTCGTGAACGAGCAGGTTGTACTGCTCGATCCGCTCATCGGCCCGCGCCGGCTGCAATGCCCGTAGCTCGGCCGAATCGACGCAGGGATGGATGTAGAGATCCGTCAGCCCCGGTGACAGCCCTGCCAGCCGGCGCAGATAGAAGTCCGTGTACGACTCGCCACCCTTGCGCAATCCCAGGTTCGTGTCGTCGTCGCACGTGCGGATGCCCAGCGCTCTGACGGCGTCCCACGCATCGGCCGCGCCCTGCGCCTCGTAGCGCCGCCTCGGCTGCATGCGGAGAGGCAGGCGGTATTCCTTCGCCAGGGCGCCGCAGACCCGGGCATAGCCGGCCAGGTTGGCGCCCTGGAGGCCACCGTGGCCATCCAGGTGCGAGACGTCCACGCCGAAGCTCAGCGCCGCCTCGATCTGCGCCTTGCACTCCCGATAGATCTCGTCCTCGCTGGAATGCTCCCACGCGCGGGCGGACGTCTCCCACATGTAGCCGTCCGGAGCGTAGAGGCCCGGCACCTCCGTGCGCCCGCAGATCGGCCGGAAGCCCATCGTCCGGTAGCGGCACTCAATGGTCAGATGCACGCCCACGTCCGCGTCGGGATGGGTGGCAGCGTAGCGGGCCGCCTCGGGCGCCCAGGGAGCCGGCATCTGGAGCGTGGCGCCGACGGGATACCGCCCGCCCAGCCCTCGCTCCATCGCCTCGATGACGGCGACGTTGGCGGAGTGCGACTCGCCGAACTCATCGCAGGTGAAGATCGCGCTGCGGGCCAAGCGACCGGCGTTCACCTACGGCGCCCCCTGGATGTAAGGCGTGACGATCAAGGTCACCTTCCTGCTCTCTCGCTCCCGCCGCCACGAGAACAGCGCAAGGCCGACGTCATCGGAGGACTGATCGAGCCCCCCGATCACCATCGGCTGACCGTGCGCAACCACGACCTCGGTCGACATCTCCGCCAGATCCACGACGCGGCCGTCCGACGCCGTGAACCTCGGGTGCAGGTTCACCCTGATCCTGTCTCCGGGCAGTATCGTCGGCTCGGCCACGAGCGAGGCGCCCACGAACGTCCGTTCCAGCAGCACCGTCTGGCCGAGGGGCGTCCGGTAGCGGAGCGCCTCGACGTAGGTGTTCTGCCCGGCCCTGATCATGCCGGCCGCGCCGCTTAGCACGGTCACGAAGGTCTTCTGGATTTCGCGGCTGCGGCTGTTGTTGAGGGCAGCCTGAAGGGCGCCCTGGAAGCCGCCGGTCGCCACGCCAACCCGGACGCCGTTGCGACGGGCCAGTTGCCCCCCTGCCGCACCGAGGTGTTCGTCGACGTAGCGCCACGCGGCCTCGAGGTCGAGCTGGTCCTGCTGGCTCACGGCTATCCGTTCGACCACCATGGTCACGTTGCCGGTGCGTTCGGCGGGCGGCTGCGCCGGCATCTGGTCGGTTGCGGACTGGTCGGCCCGGCGCATCCACTCGGCGTCGGAGGCGAATGGGTCCCTCCCGGCCGCTCCGTACTCCCGGCGTCCCTCCGAGAAACAGCCTGCCGCTGCCAGCAGCAGCAACGGCACGATCCATAGAACTCTATTCACGTTGACCTCCTCTCTGCGTCCATTATACTGCCGAGCCGGCGAAGTCCCACGCAACGCTGGCGGACGCAGCGGTCAACAGCTTTCGCCATTATCGCCGTCTACGACCTCGCCCCGCCCCGGCAGCAGCATGACAATCGGGGGGCTGCGGATGACTGAGGTTAACTACCGTCTGGCGCCCGCGGGTTGGACGCAAGAATGCGCGAACCCGTTCTGTGGCGACGGGAGCTACGGGGCAGCCTGGAGCTGCTTCGAGATAGTGGACGTTGAGGGAGATCGCTTTTCCCACGGGACGGGCCTGACGGGTCTGTTTGGCCTGCACGTGGAGCGGCTCGTAGCTGACCTCGAAACCCGGTTGGCCGATTTCCTCCGATACGAAGCATCTCATGGCCGTACGGTGATCGTTGCTGCTCCTTCTGACATGGACAAGAGCGCGCTGATAGAACGGGCGCAGCGGCATACGCCCGAGGGTCCGGTCGTCCGCCGGAGCGACCCTCGGTGGGCCGTGCATTCGACCGGGAGCGATGCCTGGCGCAACATCCGACGTTGCGGCGACCTGCAAAGTCTGGCCAGCTTGTCTGCCCGCAGCGCTTACGCGGGTGGCTTGGGACTCAGCACCTTCGGCGAGCCGGCGGACTACGCAGGCTATGTGGCCTTGGGTAGGATCGACGGGATCGGCCCCGAGCACGTTGTCGCTTCGCATCAGAAGGGCCAGGTCCTGACGGAGGAGGATGCCGAGTACGAACCAGGGGTGCGCCTGTACTTTGATGCCCATCGGATCATCCAGGACGGGCTGGCCACGAGGGACGGTGTGCATCTTCTCAAGGTGCGGGACCGCCTGCCCCTTGTCCCCCACATGCGCGCTGCGATAGGCGTCGAGGAGGCCGACCCTGACGGTTCGGTCTCGGCATGGACGCCGCGCTTGTTCTTGGAATGCGCCAATTCGTGCTTCCAGCGCATTCTGCGTCACAGGGAGTGACTTGAGTCGCCCGCGGGGGCAGGGGGAGCCGAAGTGGAGCGCGCCCGGGAGGATTCGAGCCGAAGGTGGCAGCGCGACGCGCAAGCGGTGCAGCCGCCGACCCCCGGCCGACGGACCGCAGAGGATGATCTCTGCTGGCGCGCCGGGGAGGATTCGAACCCCCGACCGGCGGATTAGAAATCCGCTGCTCTATCCCCTGAGCTACCGGCGCGCCGATGCGCAGGCCCTCGGCGGAGTGAAGACGGAGAACACACAGCACAAACGCCGTCAGCCGCGCGAGCAGCATCCCCTGTGCCGCCTGCACCGCTTCCGCCGTGAGCGATAAGGCGAATATAGCACAGAGGCCCGATCGGGCTCAACTCTCGCGCCAGGCAAGGCATCCGCGCCGTGGGGATGGACGGTGCTCGCAAGCGGCCGGCATGGCTGTCCCTATCGGCCGTCGGACAGGGGTCAGGCCTGATGGCCGGCGCACTGACAGCTGCGGCGACGCCGTAGTTGACGAATGTGGCGCAACCGCCCTCCGCTGGCATACCTTCCCCACCGCGGCCCCGGCAGCGCCAGCCCCGTGGGCGGCAGCGGCCCACCGGTCAGGACCGTGACCATCTCAGCCCGCATGCCATCGGGGACGTTCCGCAGCCTGTGACTCGCGACCTGCTCCGGCAATGCCGTGGGCATGGCAGCACGGCGTGTTGACGAACCCCGGCTGCGCCGCGGCCCCAGATCGTTCGCCACACGGGGAGCTTCGGTTCGCCGCTTCAGGCGCCGAGGTTCTCCAGCAGGGACTCCAGGTAAGCCAGGTCTTGCTGGGCGTACCACTCGCGGTCGCCGGGCCGCGGGGCCTCGATGCAGAGGGGGCCCTCATAGCCGATCTCCATCAGCAGCCGGAGGAACTCGCGGTTGTTGACTTCGCCTTCGCCGAGGGCCGTAGCCAGGCGGCCGGGTGCGCCCCGCAAGGGAGCCGAGTTCTTCAGGTGGATGTAGTGTATCCTGTCCCCGAGTCCCTTGACGGCCTCCTCCAGCGACGGATGCTGCTTGAAGCTGATTATGTTGCCATAGTCGAGGTTCGCGCCGATCGAGGGACGGTCGATCTTGTCCGTGAGTTTCTTGACGGCTTCGACCGTGTCGTGCAGGTAGGCCATGTGCGTCTCGAAGCCGAAGCGAATGTCGACATCTTCGAGGCCGTCGGCCATGTCCTGGCAGCCCTTGATCTGCCATTCCCACTGTTCGTCGGTGGCGACGAACGAGCCGTGCTTATTGTAGTCGAAGTAGGGGATGCTCTTGTCCGGGTTGTGAAGCGGGCCCGTGAGCAGGTTGACCGTGCTGACTCCGAACCGCTCGGACACGTGCCGGTAGAAAGCGATCGCCTCCTCGACCTCGCGTTCCCGCTCGCCGGCGTCTTCCTTCACCAGCAGCGGACCTGGATAGCCGAACAGCACCTGCTCCAGGCCGGAGGCCTGCACGCCCTCTTCCAGCGCGTCGAGGTACTCCTCGGTCGTTTCCTCGACGCCGGTTCGTTTGCGCCGGAACTCGACCCCGTCGAAGCCCCAGCCGGCGGCCTTCTGGCATATCTCCTCAACGGTCTGGCCCTGCTCACAGTAGTTCACGTGCATGATGATCGGGTACGCCATCGCTCACCACTCCCTTCAGCCAAGGAATCCGAGCCGACCGCAACGTAGCTGCGGCCGCCGAAGCGCTAACGGCACCGGCCGTCCCGGGCGGGCCTGCGCGCCGCCGGGGCGGCCAGACTATTATGGCAACTCGTGCGGCGGGCGCAAGGGACTGGCCGCCATCCGCTCCGGGGATGGCGTGCGAACGCTTTGCTGACCCGAAGCATCGATGACTGGCGCGGATGCTTCGTGACCTTTTGGAGCAAGGGGGCGGTACGGGCGTGCATCTCTTTATCAGATAGTGGTTTAGAAGAAAAGCCCCTCACAAACAGGGGCCCTCGCACGATGACACGGTGTAGCCGGTCCAAGGCCACCTTAGCAAAGGTCAATCGTACGCGCGTCGAGGCGGATTTCGGAGGCGGGGGCCTCACCACGGACGACGGCGTCCTGCTTCTGCGGGAGGATGATCGGGTCCAATCCGCAGCCAAATGCCCCGGGCCGGCCCGAGTCTGGTAGTCACAAAGTACCCGGGCCAAACGTCGTGCAGCGCCATCGTGTTGCACTTTGCAGTGCCCAGCCGGCGCCGTAGAATAGCGGCGCCGGGGCGGCGAATCGCCGCGAATTGCGGGCGAGTGGCGGAAAGGCAGACGCACGGGACTTAAAATCCTGTGGTGGACAATCCACCGTGGGGGTTCGAATCCCCCCTCGCCCACCACCTAACCTTGCACGTACGCAAGCCTTGCGATCTTCACGTCTTTCCCTTCCCGGCCGGCGTCATCACGGTCGTGATACATATCTGATACGCCGCCGATCACCCCTGGAAGGCAAGCCCGGAGCGGGCATCCCTCGAGGCCGGGCATGCTGCGGCGCAAGCGTCTACCGCGTTCTGGCAGACTAACTGCCTTCCGTTGACGGCGCACTGCGAGGCGTTAGAATAGGCGGCTTCTGGCGCCGCGTCTCGCTGCGTGCGAGCCGGCCTTCATCCTGCGAGCGCCGTGGGCAACCGCCCAGGCGCCGCGCAACTTCAGTGTTGAGGAGTCCCACCAGTGGCTGCATTGCCCGAAGCCGTAACCGAAGCATGGGATAGCCGCAAGGGCCCGGCGATCTTCGCCACCGTAGACGAGGATGGTACCCCGAACGTCATCTACGTCGGCTGCCTCGGCCGGCGCGGCGACGATACGCTCGTGGTCGCCGATAACTACTTCGACAAGACCCGCCGCAATATCGAGGCCGGAAGCAAGGGGGCCTTCCTGTTCATGGGCGGCGACGGCAAACCCTACCAGGTGAAGGGCTCGGTCGAGTACCACACCGAGGGGCCGGTCTTCGACGAGATGAAGGTGTGGAACCCCCAGCAGCACCCGGGAAACGCCGCGGCCGCCTTGAAGGTCGAGGCCGTTTACACCGGAGCCCAGAAGCTCGCGTAGCGCCCATTGATTGTCGGCCCTACTTGCCATTGGGCAGGCGCTACTGATTCGGGGAGGAACAGATGGGCAAGAGGCCCCAGGACGTGAAGGCCGTTGGGGGGGAACTGCTGGCCCGCGCCGCCGAGGGTGCAGAGCGGCACCGAAAGGCCGACGTGACGCTGCGCTTCGTGGACCCCGACGGCCAGCCCCTGGAGGGCCTCGACGTGCGGGTGGAACAGCTCACGCACGACTTCCTGTTCGGGTGCATCGTCTTCTCGCTGGTGCGCCGACGGGAAGCCACGTCGCCCCGCCAAGACGACGCTTTCAAGCAACGGTTCCTGGGGCTTTTCAACTTCGCCGTCTTCCCGTTCTACTGGGCCGGTTACGAGCCGACGCAGGGCATGACGGGCTGGGAGCCCATGTTGCCGGTGCTCGAGTGGTGCCACGCCAACGGCGTCGCCGCCAAGGGGCATCCGCTGACGTGGTCCGTGCCGTCCGGCATGCCCGGCTGGCTGGAGGGCATGGACGTTGAGGTCAGCGAGGAGCTTCTGCGGGCGCGCATCCGCAACGTCGTCAGGGGCTTCGCCGGAGGGATAGACGTCTGGGACGTGGTAAACGAGGCGGTCCACGTGCCGACGTGGCGCAAAGCCATGACGGCCCAATGGGGCCAGCAGCCCTGGCGGCTCAGCGATGAGGACGCCATCCCCCAGATCGCCGACTACGTGGAGATGGCCTTCCGCTGCGCGCACGAGGCCAACCCGCAGGCGCACCTGCTCCTGAACGAATACGGCATCATCGCCGGAAGAGAGGACCGGGAGATGTTCGTGCGCCTGGTGCGGGAACTGAACGACCGCGGGACGCCCATCGGCGGCCTCGGCGTGCAGGCGCACGAGCCCCGCCAGGACTGGTATCCCCCTCAGGCGACGCTCGACACGTTCGACGCATTGGCCGAGCTCGGCTATCCGGTGCACGTGACCGAGTTCATTCCCCAGTCGGGGGGCAAGCCCATCGAGGGCGGCTGGCGCGAGGGCACATGGGATGAAGAGACGCAGGCCGACTTCGCCGAGCAGTTCTTCCGCCTCGCGTTCGGCCATCCGGCTGCCCGGTCCATCAACTGGTGGGGGCTGAGCGACAACAGCATCTGGCTGCCCGGGGGCGGCCTGGTGGACGAGCGCATGCGGCCCAAACCGGTCTACGAGCGCCTGCGTAAGCTGATCCACGAGGAATGGAAGACGCGACTGAACGTCCTCAGCGACGAGGACGGCCGGGTGGCATTCCGCGGGTTCTGCGGCGGGTACCGCGTGACCGTCGCCCCGCCCAGGGGCGCCGCAGGGCAGTGGGACGTGAAGGTGCGCCGAGACGAAGCGAACAGCCGCACCTTCACCCTTGGCATCTGAGGGACAGGCTCACGTCTCCAGCGCGCGCAGTGCCTCCGGCACGGTGTTTTTCGGGCTGACCTTGTACCACGCCGCCGCGATCCTGCCCTTCTCGTCGACGAGGAACGACGAGCGGATGATGCCTTCGTACTTCTTCCCGTACATCGACTTCGCGCCCCAGACGCCGTACGCATCCGCCACCTTGTGACCCGGGTCCGAGAGCAGAGGGAACCCGAGGCCGTTCTTGTCGTCGAACTTCTTCTGCTGCTCGGGCGCGTCGGGGCTGATGCCGACCGCGGCCACGTTCAGCTTCGAGAGGTCGGGCATCGCGTCCCGAACGGCGCAGGCCTGCGCCGTGCAGCCGGACGTGTTCGCCTTCGGGTAGAAGTACACGAGCACCTTGTGGCCCTTGAAGCCGGACAGCTTCACCGTCTGGCCGTTCTGGTCGCGCAGCGAGAACGCCGGCGCCCTGTCACCTGCCTTGAGTTGCGCCATCTCACACCTCTGGAAAAGGGGGCAGCTCTGCGTAAGCTTGCCCTGCATGCTTCATGCGTGGTTGCGCAGCTTGAGTTCCACGGGATGGGGGTGCAGACACGTCTGCGTCCTCAGGTAGAGTTCGTCGTAATCGCGCACGTGGTGGTTCAGCAGGGGCACCGGCCCGTCGCCGCGCTGCCGGATGATCTCGAGCATCTGCACTCAATCGCGTAGCTACAGGCGACGCGCCGACCAAGACGCACGGCACTCGGCGTGTCTCGGCGTTAGATGCCTATCGAGTCAGGCAGAGGCGAGGGCCGCTCATAGGGCACGCCGAACCGCGCCGAGATCATGTTGGCCGTGATCCTGCCGGACTCGTAGATGGTGGGCAGGCCGCTGCCCGGGTGCGTGCCGCCCCCGACCAGATAGCAGTGCTCGATCTCCTGAAAGCGGTTGTGAGGGCGGAAATAGAGCAACTGCCCGATCGTGTGGGCCAGGCTGAAGGTGGCGCCCTCGTAGACGTCGTATTCGCCCTGCCAGTCCGCGGGGGTGATTATCTTCTTCTCGACGATATACTGGCGCAAGTCGGTGAACCCGCCTTTCTCTTCAACCAGTTCCAGCACCGTGTCCGCATAGTCGCCGGCCACCGGCTGCCAGTCGATGCCCGACCTCACGTTCGGGCACGGAACCAGCACGTAGATGGTCGAATGTCCCTCGGGAGCCAGCGTGGGATCGGTGGCCGAAGCGTTCTGCACGTAGAAGGAAGGATCGTCCGACAGCACCATCTCCTCAGAGATCTCCTGCACGTTACGCTGGTAATCCTCAGCGAAGATCACGTTGTGGTGCGGCAGCTGTTCGTAGGAGCCTTTCACCCCCAGGTAGAGCATGAACGTGGAACAGGAGAGCGGCCGCTTCTTCAGCTTCTCCGGGCTGTATTTGCCCAGCACACCCTCCGGGACCAGCTCGCACATGGCATGGCCGAAATCCGCGTTCAAGATGATCTGATCGAATGTCTCCACCTCCCCATTCGTCAGCCGAAGGCCCGTCGCACGCCGGCCCTGCATTACGAGCTTTTCCACGGGCTCGTTCAGGCGGATCTGCCCCCTTTCCTCCTCCACCACCCGGGCCATGGCCGCCGAGATCCGGTTCAGTCCGCCAATCACGTGGTAAATGCCGAAAGCGTGCTCGATATAGGAGAGCATGGTGAAGAACGCAGGACAGGTCCACGGCGACATACCGAGATATTTGGACTGAAAGGCGAAACAGACCTTCAGATCATCGTGGTCGAAGTACTTGCCCAGGTTCTGGAAGACCGTCCTTCCCAGCGACATGCGCGGCAGCGCGCGCAGAAACGTGGGGCTCAGGTAGGCCAGCAGGCTGTCGTATTCCCTCTGCAGACACGGCAGAAGACGGTCGAACCGTTTCCCCTCCTTCTCGAGGAACCGGTCGATTCCCTCTCCGTTGCCGGGAAACAGGCGTTCGACCTCGGCCTTCGTTTCTTTCGGATCGCCGCTGGGGCAGAACTCCCTGCCCCCGATCTTCAGCCGGTACATGGGGTTCAGACGCACGAAATCCAGGTAATCGGCCGCCTGCCGGCCCGTCTCCTGGAACATCTCTTCCAGGATGAACTTCATCATCAGGAAGGTCGGTCCCGTGTCGAAGGTGTATGGCCCGAGGTGCAGCGGCGCGTTTCTCCCCCCGACCCTGTCTTTCTGCTCGAAGACCGTCACGTCGAAGCCCCGGTGGGCCAGGATCATCGCGCTGGTCAGGCCGCCGGGACCGGCGCCGACAATACCGACGCGGGCCGCTTTCATTTCCGGAGCTCCTTTGCCAGGTCCTATACAGATTCCGAAACGATGCGATCCCCGACGTGCTGCCCGGACAGCACCGCCATGGGCATGCCGCCGCCGGGGTTTACGCTGCCTCCGACGAAGTATAGATTGGAGTACTTTGTGCTCTTCTTGGGGGCTTTGAATCCGCCGTTCTTCTTGCGGTCCGACACAACGCCGTAGATCGCCCCCTTGTTCGAGTAGTAACGCTCCTGGATGTCCTCGGGCACCCAGCGGTCCTCCACGACAATGTGCTCGCGCAGGTCTTCCACCCCCATGCGCTCGAGCTTATCCAGCACGCGCTCCCGGAGGGCGTCATACTGCTCCGATGAAAACGGCTCGTCGCGCAGATGGGGGATGTGGGGCAGGACCTTGATGTTCTCGCAGCCGGGCGGGGCCTGCGTGGGGTCCGTGCGCGCCGGCGCCACAACGTAAAGGGTGGGATCCCCGGGCAGAACGCCACGATGGAAAACGTCCTCGAAGTGCTTTTCAGGATCCCTTGAGAAGAAGAAGTTGTGATGCGCCAACTTAGGGTATTCCCGATCACAGCCCAGGTGGAGGACGAGACCCGAACAGGCCGGCTCGAACTTCTCCAGCTTGCGCATGAATGAAGCGGGTTCACCCAGCAGCCGCTGGTAAGCCGGAATCACCTCCATGTTGCTGACGAAGAAGTCCGCGCTCACCGCCTGTCCGTTGGCCAGGCGCGCCTCGCGCACCTTGGCCCCATCGGCCTCCAGCGAAGTCACCTCCTGCCCGAGGTGGAGCCTCACCCCGGCCTCCTCCGCCAGGCGCCGCAGCGCCCGAGCCAGCTCAAATAGCCCGCCGTCGACGTACAGGAGTCCATATTCGCACTGGGCATACGGGAGCAGGTTCAGCACCCCCGGCGCGTCGTACGGCGACGATCCCACGTATTTGACAAAGAAGTCCAGGATATGTTGCATGTGCCGGTTGTGCACGCGCTTCGATACGCCGTCGTGCATGCTGCAGAACAGGTCGAAACTACGCAGCGCCGAAAGGGGGCCGTAGAAACGCACCATTTGCCAGACCGTGTCCAGTCCCTTCTCGAAGTACCCCGGCTCCGTCTTCTCGTAGAGACGCCGGGAATAGGACATGAAATCGCGAAGCTCCTCGGCGTCGGTCTCATTCAGGGCGGGGTTGCGCGCGGAGGTCTCCGCCACGTCGGCAAAAAGGTCAATCTTCGTGCCGTCCTCGAAGAAACACCGCCAGTGCGGGGACAGTTCCCGCATCGAGACGTAATCGCTCATCTGGCGGCCGTGCCGCTCGAACAGGCGCTCGAAGTAATGCGGCAACGTCACGATGGAAGGACCGAGATCGAAGGAGAAACCCTCCTCCTTCAGCACGTTCAGCTTGCCGCCCACGTGCTCGTTCTTCTCGAACACGTCGACGCCGTACCCGTGCGCGGCCAGCGAGATGGCCGCCGATATGCCACCGAGTCCTGCCCCGACTATCACGACGTGCCCATCGGCCATGTCCAGGTACCTCTGCTACCGTTCCGTCTTGTCCTTTAGGACTGATTCCTCGAGGGGCGCCCTGCGCCAGACCTCCGCGCGGCCCGGAGGCCCCGCGCCAGCCTGATTGCAGCGCGGAAGCGCCCCCGAAGGGACCGGCCATGAACTATCTCAGTATACCATGATGCCAACTGCGCCAGCGCCGGCCCCTGGCCTTCCAGATGCGGGAGCCAGCGGCCGCGCCGCACCAGTACGGCTTTGGGAGCCGTCATTCCCAACAGGCCCTCGGCGCCCCTAGTGACCCCGAAGCCGCTCTTGTCCCGCCCGCCGAAGGGGACTCGCGGATCGGCCGTCGGCACGATCATGTCGTTCACGACGACGACGCCGGCCCTCACTTGCGCCGCCACCTGCAACGCCGCCTCTTCCGGCCCGAAGACGGTCGCACCCAGAGCATACGGACACCGGACAGACGCGTCGAGCGCTTCCCGCATGTCCGAGACCGGGATCAGGCTGAGGACCGGCGCCATGATGTCCTCCTGGGTCACGTGCATCTCGGTGGACACGTCTGCCAGGATAACGGGCCCCGTCACTTCGGAGTCCCCTACCTCGCCGGCCACCAGGCGGGCGCCCTTGCCGAGGGCATCGTCCACGAGCGATCGCAGTCGCTCCGCAGTGCCCTCCTCAACGGGGATCGGCCCTCCCCGGCAAATCAAGTCCGTCAGAAGACCTTCCAGTTCTTCCGCGATCCGACCGGGCACGAACGCGCGCCGGGGCGATATGCAAGTGGCGCCGCGGTTCAGCCGCAGCCCGTAGTACAGCGCTCTCGCCGCCAGCGCAACGTCCGCATCCTCCAACACATACGCTGCGTCGCAACCGGACAGCTCCATCGTCGCCGGCACGATCCTGGGCGCCAGTTGACTCAGAACGGCCCGACCCGTCTGGACCGATCCCGTCAGAACCACCTTGTCGACCCCCACCTCGATGGCACGCTCGGCTGCCTCCGGTGACTCGTCCAGCACCGGACATAGCCGGGGGTCCAGCCCCGCCGCCTTCAGGCAATCTGCGAAGGCGAGCGCGGGGGCAGCGCCGCCTCTGCCAGGCTTCAGAACCACAGCGTTCCCCGCCGCCAGCGCGTGCAAGGCCTGCACACCGGGCAGGAAGAGGGGGTAGTTGGAGGGGCCAATGACCAGGACCACGCCCAACGGTTCCCGACGAATCCGGACCTGCACTCCCGGGAGCCACAGAGGTCTGCCGCGAATGCCCAGACGCCGAGTCGCGAGGATCCGGCCGGCGTTCTTCTCCAGGAACCGACAGGCATCCGCAAGGGGGATGACCTGAGCCGTCAAGGTTTCCCCGGGCGGCCGGTTGCGTCCCTGATCCACTGCCCGCGCGATAGCGGCGGCGTTCTCGGCGATCTCATGCCGGACCCGACGGAGCACGCGAAGACGCTCGCGCAGCGGCCCCCCGCCCCAGCCCAGTTGAGCCGCGCGGGCCTCGGTCACCTTGCGGTGGATATCAGCCCGCGGCTGCCCCTCTCTTGCCGGCGCTGCAGCCATCATTGCGGACCTCAATAGGGGGCTTCGAATTCAGCCCGACCGCATCACGGCCTCTTGAGGACCTCCAGAGCCTTTCGCACGGTGTCTGTCGGACTCACGTTGTAGAAGGCAGCGGCTATCTTGCCGTCTTGGTCGACGACGAACGCCGATCGGATGATGCCCGTATATCTGACCACCAAGAGCCGTTTGCTGCCCCAAGCCCCGTAGGCATCTGCCACCGAACGATCGGGATCCGACAGAAGCGTGAAGCCCAGGTGCCGTTTCTCGTCGAACGCCTTGAGCCTCTTCGGTTCGTCAGGGCTGATACCGACGACCTCGACGCCGAGCTGCGCGAGGTCGTCCATGTGGTCCCGGACGGTGCAGGCCTGCTTCGTGCAGTAAGGGGTTCCAGCCCTGGGGTAGAAATAGATGAGCAGCTTCCGACCCAGGAAGTCCACCAGGCGCACGGTGCGCCCGTGCTGGTCTGCCAGAGCGAAACCGGGCGCCTCGTCTCCGCGCATGAGCGCAGCCATGCCACGCTCCCCCATCGCCAAGGAAGCCCTGCCGTGTTGCACGGCCGGGAGCGCATACAGCTTAGCACCGCGCCAGGAAATGCGCAAGAGGTGCAGGGACTGAGTCGGCGCGGCGGCGGACAGCGCGTCGACGGGAATGGACGGGGCCTGATGCACGGCCACGGCAAAGGCAACGGCAGGCATTCGACACAGCCGCCGTACGGCGCCCAGGGATTCACACGGATACGGCCGAACGGAAGTGAGCCACTGCTTTACACAGATTGGCACAGATCGAGGCTACAGCCGTGCCGGTGACAGCAGCGCATCCCTTATCTGTGTCAATCAGTGAGAATCTGGTGCGCCAGGCGAAGCTCGGCGTCTCTTGCAGCATGCAAGGAGGCTGCCCGGTCAATTGCTCGTTCAACCGGTAGCCAATCGGGCGCCGTCGGGAGCGATCCCGCCGGCGAAGCCCCGGGAGGCGAAGGCGTGAGCCGTAGCGAAAGCGAATCCGTTTCGGCCTCGTTACACTGTTGGAAGCCGGCCAGCCCGCCGGATTGGGTGAAGCCTGCCACCGGTGGGGCGGACAAACGAGAGAGTGTCCCCACCGGGCTTCCCGGGGTGAGAGGGGACGGCGCGCGCCGAAAGAGACGTCGGGAACCTGGGAGGCCCGCCGGGGCGCCCCGCAGTTGCGGGACAACGGGCGGCGAGAACCAATAATCGCCGCGCGGCCCCGTGCGGGAGTCGGAGGGGTCCATAGTAGCTGGGAAGCGGCCAACCCCCGCCGAGCGAAGGGACCCTGCGTGAAGCGCGATTCGGCAAGAAGAGGAGAGAGCCGATTGGGAGACCAACGCCCTACTACGGCTAAAGCGGCCCTGCCGCCCAGACTCTCTTCGCTGAGGCTGAATCTGGGCCGCAAGGCCAAGCAGGAGCCGAGGTTTCGCTTCTACACTCTGTACGACAAGGTTTGCTGGACGGAGACGTTGGAAGCGGCCTGGGAGCAGGTGCGCCGCAACGGCGGCGCGGCCGGCGTCGATGGGGTGAGCATTGACGAGGTGGAACGGGGCAAGGGAGGGGCGCAGGCGTTTCTGGAGGGCTTGCGCGCCGACCTGCTGGCCAGGCGGTACCGGCCTGGGCCGGTAAGGCGCGTCTACATCCCGAAGGCCGATGGCAAGAAAAGGCCCCTGGGCATTCCGACGGTCAAGGACCGGGTGGCGCAGACGGCGGTGCTTCTGATCGTGGAGCCGATCTTCGAGGCGGACTTCCTCGACTGCTCGTACGGTTTTCGGCCCGGCC
>Ga0315541_1001254_pt1 | contig 24240 bp, 26 predicted proteins | sample SalMarSW160190MG_FD_203095 | JGI IMG/M metagenome (GOLD analysis project Ga0315541, IMG submission 203095) | Salt marsh sediment microbial communities from the Plum Island Ecosystem LTER, Massachusetts, United States - Salt Marsh Sediment SW1601-190 ...
ATAGGTTGTCCCGTCAGCATTGGTTGAGTAGTAGAACTTGGCGCTTTCCGGCATACGCGTACTTCCTCCCGATCTATGAGTGTTTTCTTGCTTGTTGCTACGAGTTACACTAAGTCAGACTGCATGTGAAAAGAGATAATGGCAGGTGAAAGTGTTTGTTCGACTTAATCCTTTTCTTCCCCGTTTTCCTCCTCGTGAGCAGTGACTCTAATCTTTTCGCTGAGGAACTTCCATACCTGCCTCCTGAAGGCGGGTACAAAGGATATCCCACGGTTCCCAGGATATGATCGGCTGCGGGTCTCCTTGCTCGGTCGGACGCCGATTGAAGTCCCATTCCACAACGCGCTCGACTTCGCATCTCACTAGCGACTTCGCGCACATCAGACAGGGCATGACAGTCACAGGCTTCCGTTCTTTCACATCCCAACCAAATAGATATATCGTGCAACCGCGAGCTCGAGATAACCCGGCTTGAAGGAGCGCATTTTCCTCAGCATGAATGCTATAACAGCGCTCATAATTAGCACCTGACGGTATTCTTGCGCGCTCTCGATAGCACCAACCGCGCTCTAAACAATCCTCACACTTCTGGACTGAACCACAGTAGCCGGTGCTCACAATGAAGCCGCGTGTATCCACCAGGACTGCTCCGAACTTACGGCGCAGACAAGTGGCTTCGGATGCCACGACTTTAGCAATCTCGAGAAACCACGTTGTCTTATCAGGACGTGGCTCTTTGAAATACGCGGTTCTCATTAGAATCCTCTCGCCCGAAGAGCCGTCTTGATATCTTTGAAAACCGTATCCGGGTCATTTCTGGCATCAATATGACAGATCGGATAGGGAACCGTATACTGCATATTTTGGTAGGCATCAATAAGCTTCTGTGTATGCGCGACCCCAATATCTTCAATCCGATCAGGTGCTTCTTTTCTAGCTCCCAGGCGCTTCTGTATAGTTTCAAAATCCATATCCAGAATGAGAACTAGATCGGGACGGAACTTAAAATGTGGATCAGCTATCTCATGAAGGATGCGCATAATTTGGGGTTCGATCGAACCGTAGGCCAGGTCGGAAACAAATGTGTGCCTGTCCATGAGAAGAACAAGATCGTTCTTCCAGCTGTCAATGTCTGTTATGGCATTATCTATGAAGAACACCGCATCAGCAAGAAAGAGAAGGCGTTCTCCTAGAGGAGACCGCCCGATCTCCTCTCCAAAATCGGGGTCTTTCAATATTTTCCGCAGGGCCAGACCGACATCTGTAGTTCCTGGCTGCTTGGCCTGGACGACACCCCAGCGGCGTTCCTCTAACCATCTTTGAATCCGAGGAATCTGGGTGGTCTTGCCACAACAGTCTGGCCCTTCAATCGCTAAGATCTTCAAAGCGGATCTCCTCAAATGGCAGAATCGGACTTGAAGACATCCACTGATCCTTCCGATCCGGTAGATCCAGAAGTTACAGGATCCAGATCTGGCTCCTCCTCTAAGGAAAGATCTTCTTGAGCACTGTCGATCATGGCGACACTGGGAGAATCAGCTGTAGGTGGCTTGTTCCCCGCGAACTCGCCCAGCGGATCGATCCAGTTACCAAAAATGCCGCTCAGTGTTCCCTGAATGGTCAGAATCTTATCGCCGAGGTAATGAAGTTCGATGCGTCCAGGTAACTCAAGTGCGTAACAAAGTGCATTGCTTTCCAGATTGACAATGTACATCTGACCTTCTGCGCCTTTGACATGAACCAACTTCATGTGCTCTTCTCCTGATGAATGAAGTGAGATGAAATGTTGCAAGATCGACCTATCCCGTCGTTCTCCCTCCCGTGTTAGAACCTTAGCATTATATCACATCCCGTAGAAGCTCCCAAATGCCCTCACGTGAGTAATCGGCAGGATCTCGTGTACCTTTCAGACGAATGGGTATGAATTCCCTTCCAGAAAGGCGCGCCTTCTCTTGCACCCGGGCGATTGTCTTTTCCGTCCTTTGATTAAAGAGATCAGGATCAGGAAGAAAGATGGCTTTTTTCCAGTAGCGAAAAACGAGTGCGAGTCTCTGATCTGAGAGTTCGCTGCCCAACATGGCTATTCCCTGATCTCCAATTCTGAGAGCGTCGAAAAAGCCTTCAACTATAACCACGAACTCTGGGTACTTCATAGCTCGAGATATATTGTAGAAAGTGTGAGAAAAGTGACTGTTTGGTATCGTCAGGTATCTCTTTTCTCCACCTTTCTTGGGGTCGTAAGGAAGCCGAAATTGACCGCCGACGAAATCTCCATGATGGTCATAAATCGGAATGAAAATTCGATTCTCAGCTATAGGCAGCTGCTCCTCGTGAGAACAGTAACAGAGACCATGGTCATCCAGTTCTCCAATGTCAAACCGGCGGTCTCGCAGATAGCGTATAGCCTTGTGATCTGGAGGTAGATATCTGAGAGGTATGACATTTCTCGGCCTGATAACTGTTGGTTGTTCCTCTTCCTCCACTGTAATGGGCTGATAGAAGAAATCGTCTAGTTCTTCCTCCTTCCCCATCAGCAAATCCCATAGCGCTCTGCGGTTGGTCCTCTCTTGCATACAGAGAGTTTCGTTATGACAGTGCGCCAGACCTGAACCAAACCGGACCGTCTGGCCGTCTAGAGTCTGCTTACTTCCATAAAGATAGGAAAGATAAAGGCGCCCGCGCTTATCACCGCAGAAAGGGCAATTAACGTGGTATTCTTCTCCGGAACGAATCAGCTGACCCCAGCTTCCCCGTTCGTTCTTCTGCACTCGAAACACTGCTCTCTGACCAGAATTAGCAATCCTTACACGCCCGAATTGAGCTTTCAGCCTCTGATAGAGTGAGGTATTCAGCATGGGCTATCCTCCCGGAGTTTCTAACTCTTTCGTATCTCCTAGAACGATCTCAGCAATACCCTCAGCCGAATCAGACATACTCACTTTATGTTGTATCGAACGTGTGACTAGCTGATTTGCATCCTCCAATCTTCCTGAGATACCACCGCCAGTGATCAGTTTGAGTTGATTTTCATCTCCGTCCAATATAGCCCGAATCAGCTTATTCATCTCTCCTGAATTTCGGGATTTGGCGCGCACAAGGCCGCATTCATGATTCGGAGACATCGGAGTGATGGCCACCACGTTTTCAAACGGCCAGGCAAAGGTTCTAATTTCAGCAGCTCCGTATACAGTCGGACGGGCATTTCTTGTACTGGCAGCGCTGGCTCCTAGCTGATGGACCAGAATGATCGGTATCTGCAACTCCTTCACGAAACTGGAGATTTCCTCTGCCATAGTCTGTCCGAGACTCCGTACTCTTGATGGCTCAGCAGGTATCCCAGCTACTGCGCAGGTCTTTAGGATCATGTGCCAAACCGGGTCGATAACTACCAGATCTAACGGAGTTTTCTCATGAACACGTCTAACATCTTCCGTTAGAGCCGCAAATGTGCCTGAGTAATCGCTTGCAGTAGTGTAGTCATAAATGTTGAAGTTCTCTGCTACCGGGCTGTTCTTGTAGAAAAGCGCTGTCTTCTTCATAGCTTCAGGGAGGTCATCAAAAGTCTTTATCTCGTCCTCGCCCTGTGTGGTTGTCACCTGCTCGAATTCGGTCCTGGAGAGCTTTCCTAGCGCGCCCAGACCACGTATTAGAAATTCTGAACGCTGCGGTCCGTCCGGATATCTAGGATCAGAAGCAATGAGCGCTTTCTGTTCATATGTAGCATAGAAAACGCGCCCTCCTCGATCCGCAACATTGACGCCAACTTGAATGGCTAATAGGGTCTTTCCACCGCCAGTGGGTCCAAGAATGAGATAGGTTTCAGAGTGGCGAAGACCACCAAAAAGCTCGTCCCACACATCAACATTAGTGGGCATGACGCGAATTCCAGAGAGATAGTCTTCTGGATGAGCAAAAGGCTGAATATGCTGAGGTCCTTCTGATCTGGTCAGAGACCCGACTTCAGCCGCTAACAGCAGAAGGAGTTCCCTGGTCTGGCCTAGAGTACGCGATGCTTCAAGAATTTCCCTCTGCCGATTCTTAACAAAGAAATCATTGAGAAAGTTCTGAGCCAACTGGATGCCTATTTTTACCTTTTCCTGATAGGCTTCTCGCGGTTCTTCAAAAATCTCCTTGGTCCACCCGTGTATTCGACTAACAATCTCCGGCTCGTCACGAATATCGAAATGCCGGATGCTGTCATCCAGAAGTGGAGCAAACAAAGTGTATCTGGAGGGAAGTTCTTTGAATGAGGATCGATAGCTCCGAAGAGCATGAAGAATGATCGCGCATTCTGCTAGGTAATCTCCGTAGATACTCTGGATATCTACTTTATCAAGAAAGTCGAGGAGATCCCGGTTACTCAGAAGAAATGCTAGCAGTACCTTTTGTCTCTTATCTGACCAATCTGCCATCAGGGCTGCTCCAAGCTCTTGATATCAATGCTGGGAAATTCCTTTCTGTAATGCCGCCTAATCTCTTCTCCGGCAAACAGCCATTCCGAGCGAGCGGCGGACAAGAAATCATCAGGATCTTCACCCTGTTCTGATAGGACGAAAAACCACATTACGCCAGGAATCTGATCACTAAGGCGCTGGATGACCATCTCAATTGAGCCGACTTGCTTGATTAGTCGGCGCAGCATGGCGATCTGGCGGTCGATAGAACTTTTGATCTCATCGCGATCGTAGGTTTTCAGGAATGCAGCAACTGTCTTCGGAGAACAGATCATATTGATATAAGGCTGAGAGTAAAGCCTGAAAGCAAAGTCCAGATACTCTCCCGGTCCGATCCCGTTTTCCTCCAAGAGATCAGCCAGTTTCCTAAAGCGTTTTTCATAACTCCCCCCTGATCCGAGACTGTAGCCGGGGGACTTTTGGCGCCTCATTCGTTCATACCAGCTCATAAGCAGATGAGCTCTCTCAGCGGGCTCAAAGAGTGTCCTATCAACTTCCGGTCTATCTGGTATCGGATCAGGTCCAAAGCGCATGCCTAACCACCTCTTGAGAAGAGGAGGAGCTGCCTAGGTTCCAGTTCCCGATCTGAGCTCAAAACATTGGAAACCCGCGCTCTAATGCTCCGAGCTTCCTGTTCCAGCACACCCAGGAGCTCAAAATAGTCAGCACGCAAAGTAGCAGAAATCTGTGCCGGCGTAAAATCACAGAGCGGGAATTGCACCCAGCTGGTGGTGGCTAGCCGGGCAAGGCAGCTATTTTCTGAATCAGCCAAACCGAAGAGCGTGATGACACTGGCCGTATCTTCTCCACGAAGCTCTGCAAAGCTGGAAGAGAACCAGCGAAGTCCTGTCGTCGGATTAAGGGAGTGCTTTATAATCAGATCTCCCAGCTCGGAATAGAGCATCAGGATTGCTTCTCTCCGGATATCCCTACCTATAAAAGCGCTGCTATTGATGTTAAAGATACTTAGGAGCTCACTCGATACGATAGGTACGCCTGATGAGCAGAGGATATCTCGAAAAATAGTCTCAATCTCTGATCGAATAAGACCTGAAAGGTACGTATTCTCTTCTAAACGATCAAGAATCCCATCGTAAGTCCAATCGATGTCCATTATTATCATCCTTCCATCACAAAACTTTGCGTTCGACGCGGAAACCCAGTTCACGATAGATCCGAAACCGCTCCTCTGAACGACGCTTAAAGTTACTTCCAAAATTGTCAATGAAGTCCACTACCAAGCCTGTCTTTTTCTCGCCTGAAAGACGAGTAACCCGTCCTGGAATTTGAGTAGACTGAATCTTCTGTGGGATTCCGTCAGCGCGAATTACGACTTCCAGATCGGGAAGGTCGATACCCTCATCCCAAACTGAAGTAGCAATAGCTTTTCGGATTTTGCCTTCTCTAAACTGCCGTGCAATTACGAACTCTTCACCGGGATAAAGCGAGTGATAACCTTCTGGAATCAGCTGCCTTTGCTTGAGAAATCCCCAGCGCTTTTTAGTCATAGAACCAGAGCCATAGACCGGCACATGTTCAGGCAGTCTCTTTTTGATGCGAAAGACGTGCTCCAAATTGTTCTGTGCAGTAATAATTTGCGTTTGGTCACCGTATTTCTCAGCAACGCGAGCGATCATCAAGTTCCGTGCATCGTTTCGCACGATACCCTTTATCTGCCGACGGTAATGAGAGGAGGCTGTAATCTCCGGAGCTAGAACCTCGTAGATATGGACAACTACTGGCGCAATCAGGCCCTCATCACGAGCTTCGCTATAGGGTTTCTTATAGATCACTGGCCCAAACAGAGCTTCCATGATTGGCTCCCTCTGGTCCAGCCGACCGATAGCTGTGGCCGAGAAGCCGTACATATTTGCCACAGGCACGTCCATCAACAGCTTCGATCTCTCCGGCGCAGAGGCACCGTGGCACTCGTCGTAAATCAGTATCTGCGCGTCATCCACAGGAGTTTTGAGAAGAGAGCGGATATGAGCAACAGTAATGCGGCTCCCCTCTTTATGGCTGCCAATTACGCCTAGGCCGTGAACTTGATCGCTGCCATAGAAGTTTCGGAGATAGCGGTACATATTCCTCAGAGGCTGGGAATCGTGGCTGGTGATAATGATTTTAGCGCCAGGGAATGCTTTACAGAATTCTTGGATCAGGAAGGTCTTACCTGTAGCTGTCGCCGACCAGACTATCCCCATGTCTGAGGAAAAAAGGCGAGACAAGGCCTCCTTCTGCCAGTCTCTCAAAGGATCAAGAAGGTCTATCCGCGGTTCTTCGAGTTGAAGATTCCTCACGTCTTCATAATGAATTTGCTCGTCAGTGTAGCCTAGGCTCTTCAGATGCTGGATTACGCGAAATGTGTAACCGGCCAGGACGAAAAGAAGCTGAGGATTTTCATCATCTACAGAGTACATGCGCTTCTTTTCCTGGCTCGTCCTGAGATTACCGCTTCTAGCCTCGTAATCTTGGCGGAGCACGCTGAACGTCAGGACTCTCCGCAGGGAATCGGGGAAAGGTTCAACTGTGATCAGACGCCCACTTCGTATAATCCGAATGCTTTCGAACATTATTCCATCCGAATGCACTGATCAAAGGAAGAAGAGAGAAGCTCGCCATAGTGAGTGACAATGATCACCTGCGTTCCACTCTCTCGGCAGTACTGACCCAGTTTACTCAGTAAGTCTGGCAGCATCCCCCTGTTCTTTTCATCCAGGAACTGAGTAGGCTCATCCAGAAACAAGAAACCAACCTCTGGAAGGAACTGACTCCAGACTGAAAAAGCAAAGCTCAATGACATAATTGTTCTTTCCCCTCCCGAAAGGACTAATGCCGGCTGAGTTTCAGCAGAACTGGCAAACGCCACCACTGGAGAAAGATCAGTGTCGATCCAACCTTCAAATCCGGCATCAAACACCCGAAGATACTCGCTCAGGAACCGATTTATGATCGGCAAGTGCTCCCAAGCAGCCTGAGCCGGGATATTGTCGCGGTGCAGCAGCGCACGGGCGCTCTCCAATTTGCTGATGTAAAGTGCGCGTTTTTCTTCGCACTTGACCGCAGCTTTTAACCTAGCAATTGCAGCTAGTTGAAATTCAATCTGGCGAGCAAGTCCTCGCTGTTCTCCCTTTTTACCCGCCAGATCCTCCCGCAAGACTTGAGTCTTCTCAATTGCTCTATGATACTGCTGAATCAGATTGCAATCAATAGCCGCGAGTGCTTGATTCACTTCCTCCAATTCTCTGGTCCTATTCTCGAGCTGCTTCTTGGTTGAATCTACTTGGGCTCGTGCCTGATTGATTGGTTCCAGTTGAGGCTCCAGGTCCTTTAAGGTTCCCTCGGCTGCCAGAGCATCCGTAACTTCAACGAGAGAGCCAATAACTGCAAGCTCATGCTCTATTAGCAAGAAGCGCTCGCTAGATTGCTCATAAATCTCCAATGTTTTCTGAATCAGAGCTGCATCCTTCTTCGCAGACTGGACCATCTCCCGAGCCTCGGAGCAGCGGGTGGAAAGCTCTTCGCGTTCTAATTCCAGATTATCAGCATCTTCAATCTTCAGAGTAGAAAGGCAAATTGGGCATCTTCCCGGGGTAGCTTCAGGGAGATACCCACAAATAGGGCAGCTTTCGCGTTCTGGGAGCTCTCCTGGCCGCCCCAGAGAGGCTAGGAGCGCGGTAAGAGAGTGCTCACGTAGGTCGAGGTGCGAAAGATGCTTTGTGCTGTCAGAGAGCCTCTTAGAGGCTTGAGCGAGATTGTGCTTTTCCAGAAATTCGCGAGTTCTCTCCAGTGTATCAGAGAGAGACACCTGGCTGGCTTGAAGTTCCTTCCGACGGAGCCTCAAAGGCGCCTGGTTTTGGAAGGTTGCAATGGTATCCCTGGCGGAAGCTACCGCAGTCTTCATTTGCTCAAAGTCCTCGTGAGAGAAACTGCGCGAGAAATCCAGAGATTCATTCAATTGGGATAGCGTCTCCTCCATCCAGGACTTTTTAAGGAGGAGAGCCTCTTGCTTCTTCCGTTCCTCCCCTCCAGAAGCCAGCAACTGACTCAGATTGCTTTCTGGAGAGAGTTCCTGCTCAAGTTCTGCAACTTCGCTGGAGACATCGCTCTCTAAGTCGCTGAGAGCGTTAAAAGTCTCAAGAGCTTGCCTCAATTCTTCGGAGCTGTCGATACGAGGAACAAGGCTGATCTCCTCTTGCAGCAATCGCCTGCTCTTTTCCGCATGCTCAGTCTGGAAGAGTCTCTGGAAAGCCTGACTTCTCTCAGCTGGAGTTCCAAAAAGAAAACGCCCCAGCTGATCCTGTTGAAGGAACGCGACCGTCGATAACATCTGGGGAGAAGCATTGAGAGAATTCAAGAAGAGCTTATAACCCTCCGTCAGCGCAGTCCTGCTCTCCTCTCCCAATTCCAGCTCAAAACTCGAATTGGCGCCGAGTACACGCGTGATCTTGCCCTCCGCGCCATCTCTGAACTCAAAAGTCAGCTCTAGCTTTGTAGAATCCATCCCCCAGCGAATAGTCGATTCGAGAGCTCTCCCGTCAGCCGTCTTACCGGTCAAGAGAAGGTGCAGTGCTCCGAGAAGATTACTCTTGCCACGACCATTCGGGCCGATCAAGCCGATTAATCCCTGCTGGAAATCGAGCTCTACATGATGATGCTGGCAGAAATTATGAAGGCTTAGATGGTGTAGCTTCATCCGTGGTCTCCACAAACCGCAGAATTTCATCACCGTCAAACAGTCTTCGGCAGTCTGGACAGCCGTATTCTTCAACGATGACTCCGTAAAGATCAGTGGCTGGCTCGATCTTGGTCGGGTCCCCGACCAGTTCTCCACTGTCATAGTAAAGTGGCATACTCACAGTCGTCACCAGACGCAAGTTAGCCCGCCTACAGTAAGGACACATTATTTCATGTCTAGAGGTCTTGTTGCTCATAGCATTCCTCCAAATCGAGCTGAAACCTTGACCGAAACTCGTCGATTGGCCTCCTGTCACCCTCTCGAAGAAGGCCTATAAGGAGCCCCTGAAGATCGGGATCGTCAGTATTTTGACTGACAAGTTCTTCCATAGTTTTCCCGATCTGAATAGGTCTTCCGGCCTGTCCATCTTGAGTTTGAAGAAACGGCCGCATGTGAAAAATCACCTTCTGAAACTGAGCTCTCAGATCTGTCAACAATTGAGAAACGTTGTGGAGTGACACATTATATTCCAGGAACAAAACCGAGGGAAGTCCTCGATAGGACTCTGCGTTACTAGGACAGCCTGCCTCTAAGTAACTCACGAGGTTCTCCAGATCACCGGGAGTCTCACAGCGCACGCGGTAAAAACGACGCCCCTCTAGTAGTTGACGACGGACTTTACCGTCCTCAAAGACTAGGAAACTATGAGCGAAGGAGAACTCGTCGCATTTCTGAGGAACGGTAGAGCCGGTATAGTACGCCCGTCCTCCCGGTATCTCCACCGTGCAGGGAGCGTGACAATGGCCCATGAAGCACCAACGTATATGTTCTGGAATTAGATTTTCGTCCAAATTACCAGCCGAAGGTACAGGAGCGACTGCATCGAGAAATTGATGCATGATTAGGACATCGGCCTGCTTTGGAATCTTTGTCAGATCACGGGTGACTGAAGCTCTCGATTGCTGGCGAATCCCCCAGATGTAATGTCCGTCAACTTCAATCAAAGTCTGATCTAGATTCTCTCCATTGATCTTTGGTACCGAAATCCACGGTGGCTCGGCGCGATCGTGCTCTCCATCGATGGCAAAAATTCGATCTTGAAGACCGTGTGTCTGCTCTTGGTAGAATTTCAATGACTCGGTGGTGATAGGGTCGTGGATATCTCCGGCCAGAATAAGAGCCTCCGCATTATGCTCACGAGCATAGGATATAATTTGCTCGAAGGCGAAGAAGGTATCGTATTGAACGGCTCGGAGGCTATACCAAAGGTACCTTTTCAGGTGTGTGTCTCCGGCAATGATTATCATGTCAGCTCTCTTTCGGTAATAGCAAAGCCGCCCGCCCCCGATAGGGACTCATAAGAGCCTCCATATCAGATTCGGGGGAGAGAAAATGGTTGTTGTTTCGACATTTGATAGCCCAAAATAATTTCAGTTCTCTAGCAGGGCTGGGAAGATCATTACACCAGGCAACTGCAACGGGTAAACAGCAGGTGGTTTTCATGGTCTATTCTCCCAGGTGCAAGAAGGGTGGGCGCCCCGTGAGACCGGAGGTCGAAGTACTAGCCGCAAGAGGCGCCCTCCGCTCAGCTACGGCTACTCCTCTACGTCAGTCACGATGTCTGGAAGAGCGGCGATCGGGATCCCCTCCTCATCCGAGATCTCCTCGATCAGAGCCGCCTCCCCATTGTCTGCAACAGCCAGCCTGTCCGAGACTAGCTGCCCAAGTAACTTCATTTCTTCCGTTTCTGGAACTTCATCTTCCTCCTCTTCCGTCTCAGGCGGAGCACCAATGATGACCTTTGCGTTCTCGCAGTACCCCCAGCGCTTGTCAGTCATGTCTCTTGGCCTGAACTGAACGAAGTGAGGTCCGTGACAGTGGTAGCATTCACTCTTCTCCAAAGCGGCCTGCACAGCGAGTTGATACGCCTCATCTACATAGCGCATCTCGTTCCCTCCGCACGCCACCAGGGCCAAATTGTTAGGTCCTAGCTTCAATCCTTCGATTTCCCGCTTTCCATCAGACTCGATTTGTGGAACCTCGAAGAGACGTCGAATGATCACAGCAATATCATTTCGATGTCGGAGGAGATCCACAATGTAATCGCCTTTTCGCACTGGAAGGAGAGCATGTCTGCTTCCAGATCTCGACTTATGAATTTCGAGGTAAACCGGACGTTTTGGAGAACCTGATCCAGTACAGATAATCCTGGCCGCACCAGTTGAAGAATAGCTGCCGCCACATTCCCATGTGCAAAACAAGTTGCTCCTACTGAGGACAAATTGCAGTTCCGGAAGCATCGCGAAACCTCCTGGGTCTGAGAGAAGAAAGCAGCAAATAGAGACAGTTCGCAGGCGAGATCTACACGTGCTGAACTACCCACTTCCAGTCCATACGTCATCGCTGTTTAGAAGAGCATAGTTTTAACCTCCCATTGAAGATGCGGAGTCGCTCATAGTCGCGATCGTTGAGTTTCCCCGCGAGAGCATAGGTAACCTAGCATGTTATTATAACACTAATTTACCAGAATTTTAGATCAAAATAGCGGCAAACTAGGTTATAATATCGACAATGGGAGCAGGACTATATTAAATCTGACATAGATATGTCTCTATCCCCGAGAAGAAACCGATATTCGGAACCTGCCGATCGGTTTCTGTCTATGCATAGAGCGTGAATATGGAGGGAGAAATTGAGCGCCTGGGCAAAATCGTCAGAGCGCCCTGATTTTCGGGTGATCAGGAGCATGTCTCCGCTGGCCCGTCGTTTGCTATACTCATCCTGCAATGCGAGGAGGTCTAGAAGAATCCCGTCACAAGATTCCCATTTTGGGAAGAGGATCTTTTGGTTCTTGATCCCCTCTATCAGGAGAATTAGAGATCTGGTCTTGTCAAGAACGTAGTGGCCGCGCACACCATGCTCATAGTAGAGAATTTCACGCCGCGGATTGACGTCTAATCGAATACCGAAAATTCGATCTTGTGGGATATCTCTGGCATTCTGTCGTATAGAGAACTCGTAATCCGGTCCGGCTAGAAAGTCATAAACCAAATATTCACAACCTAGCGCCTTAAAGGCATAGTTGATCACGCGCAGCTCGGTCCCCATATCTTCCGTGGCAGCAAAATTGTGCATCCAAAAGCACTCATAGGGCTGATTAAACGTCTTGCCTAGAGCGACTACAGCGGTCCGAGATAGCTCCTGTGCTTCTCCTTTTCCACCCCAGTCTACACCCAGAATGACTCGGTGGTACTTCTTCCTCTGTTTGAGAGCTTCCGCTCCGGGAAGCTGCGTATCGGTAGTATCAAGCGGAGGAAGAGTGCAGCATTTTCTCACAGCTGCCTCGGTCAGTCTGGAGATTCCCTCGTCGCACGGCTCGCCGCAGACCTCATTCAGGAACTTCGCCTTCCTCCAGTTTTTCTGATAGCTCTTCAAAGCGTGCCATTTGAACGGGTAAGCAAAATGGATCGGATAGATGATTTGCGGAGCGTGGTAACCGCTGTGGTAGAAACGTCTTTCCGGACGACCGTGGCACCAATGACATTTTTCATTGTCTGGGTTCACGGGTTTCCCGCATTTAGCACACGCAGGACCATCTTTGCCTTCCAGAATACGGAGGAGATCCTGATCGATAGACGGGATGTTCCAATATCCGCAGTGATGGCACCAAATCAACCACTCAGCTTGAGAGCTATCGTTCCACCGCTCGATCAAGTAATTAGTTGTGAGCTTTGGTGTGCCAGTCGTCTGGAAGATAGAGAAAGCACTCGACGCGAGAGAAGAAATAATGACACTGACTTCTTCAGAAGTTGCTTCCTGGGCTTCGTCCAGATCCAGCCAGTCAGCCGACATACCACGTATCCTGGTCAAGTTATTCAGATAATAAGAGGGCCGTATTGTTGAGCCATTGGAAAATTGTTTATACATCAGGTTGTTAACTGAGTCAGGATCTCCAGGAAAGAAAGCACCCATGATAGCCGGACTGACCTGGAGTATAGAGTTTAGACGTTCTCTGGCCCAATATTCCGTATGACTGCTCTCGGGAGCCAGGTAGAGGATGCGCAACCCGGAAATCACTGCACCGAGAAGAAGGCTCTGCGCAGCTAGAGCCATTGACGCACCAATTTGGCGCCCCTTCTTGAATGTCAAACTGGCTGAAGGTCTAAGTTTGAAGAAGACCTCGTTAGGCTTGAAGGCCTCCAGACTAAAATCCAGAATGTCGTTAGAACCTGGCTGCCGAAAACGGAGGAGCGGGACAAACGGAAGGAGGGTCTCTAGCTGATCAACATCGATGAGGTCGCTCTGGGCCATATTCTACTGCCGAAGCCGGAGAAAAGGACGGTACCGATCGCATTGAAGATCGGTGCCGTCCGGATACCCGCTGTGCAAGCGACGTTTTACTGAGCACCGATAATGCGGTAGGTTTTGTAAAACAGGCCGGTAGCCTTGTCACAAGTAAGGCGACCGCGAGCTGGCTCTACTGCAGGATCGGCGATTCCCATTTCAGCAGCCTTCTGAAGCACCATCTGTCCGGTATCATATGAAAGTACATCATCTCGATCCTTACCTCTTACCTGGACCTCAACAACATTAAGAGAGACTCGTTTGATGCTCTCTTCTACCATTTCAGCCATCTTCTTCTCCCTATCATAATGCCTTAAATCTGAAACTTCTCGAAAAAATCCGGCATTTCTGCATTTGCAAGCTCTGCATGCTGGAGCTCGGTAATGAGCTGCCGGAACCTGTCCTTTATGTAGCTCTCGATCTGTTGAACGTTTTCTGACTGAAGCCGATGATACGCAGCATACAAGGTCGGATCATCGGCAAACACATCGACCACGTCCTGCTCCGGAATCTCAATGAACCGGAGCGCTGTGGGAGGAGTTGACACCCCATTCTCGGTAAGAATCAGGGCGATATACTCCTTGATGATAGGACTAAACCTATTCCCGAACTCGCTTGAATCTCCCGTTGGAGGATCGTTCAGAAAGATCTCGAAAACTGTCCAAGCAACTTCCTCTGGTTCAGGTGTTTCCCAAAGTTCAGGATTAACCCGGTAATTGAACCCTCCCAAAGAGTTGCAGATGAGATTGAAAGACTGGGGATCGAAATAGAAGAAGTCCGTGGCTATCGCTGCGGTGAGAGCCCCGAATTTGTCCATATTGATCTCAGGGATTGCGGCGCCAGCCTCTTTCTCCAATTCTGTCCTTAGAACTTCCGGCTCGAATTCCAGACCTTCGGCCCCGAACTTATCCAACACGATCGCTGCTAAAGTAGTAGCGGTCGTGGTACGGGACTTTAACAAGCGCATTCTGGAGTTACTGCTCACGCTCTAGACCTTCGAAGATAAGCGTAGTTTTTCCACCGACTCTCTTCTGGAACGAAGAGGCAAAACGTGTCGGCTTCATGGGGGAGCAACTCCGACAGGGCTTGTTTGACGATATCCATATCCGGAAGGAGATGCCCACCCATGAGCCGCGATACAGTATTACCACCGATAGCCTGAGCAGCTTTAACTAGCGGTGTACGCTTTAGCTGCTCGACAGTCACTACTTCGCCATTAGAAAGGCGAATCGAAGACTCGATCAACTCCTGCGCACTTTTAGCAGACTCGGAGAAGAAGATCTCTTCTGGCATAGGAAGGGCTTCAGTATAGAGATCTGTGAGTCCCATTGCCTCGTCAACCAAGGCCAGTAAGCCACAATATTTCCTGATCTGCTCAGCACTTAGCTTCTCCATGCAGATCGAGGTAGCAAACTTTTCCATGGTCTCGGCCATGTCGCTTTCCAGTAATTTGGCCCGGACAGCAAATGCGAGCGAAGCACGATATGGCGAGCAGAAGCCATAGCCAGCAGCTTTATGGAGATAGTCCTCGTGAGCCACCAAGACGTCGTCATAGGAACCTAATTCAGAAAGGATCTCTCGAGCAATCTTCCGGCGCCATTCATAAGGATAGCGAAAGCGATTCGTGTAGAAATGCTCAGCAGCTGCCTTCAGGGATTCGCGATTAGGAAGAGGGTAGAGACGAATTTTCTCACCCAGATCATTCTCGACCACGAGTGCCCATTTCTCATCAGCAGGCTTCTCAATTCTAGAAGCGGCAGCATACTGGTTCCTAATCGCGTCAAAATCCAGGCCGTAATCAGCTGCAGCCTTGCTCAGTCTTCCTTCAATGTACATAAAGCGACCATCTGTAAGATTCCCTGCTTTCTTCACAAACTCGCAGCAGCTTAGCCAGGTGCTTGCTTTACTATCTACCGGGTACTGTCTTCCAATACCGGCAAACGCAGACAGTGGTAATTGATCTCTCGCCTCTTCTTTCCTCTCAGCCGCTTGCTTCACAAACTCAGGAACGGGTATAATGGTGTCAAGAGCGGTCAGCCGAGATTGAACACTTTGAAACGACTCCATTGTCACCCTCGAACTAGGGAATTTCCTCTTCGACCATTATGGTAGCCTGAATGGGCCTAGTAAGTCAAGTGTCAAAGCAACAAAATCGGATTATTTTGAACGGCGCAGAGACATGCCCTTTCTGTAAGCGCGCTCTCCACCAAGTCGACACCCCATTTTGGGAGTTCCCTCTAGTCTACTGCGACTGCTCATTTATGGGGAATGTCTGCTCGGTTGTTGCTGCTCGAGAAAAGAAATCTTACGCCGCTGTTGCTGCAAAATCAGAAAAGGCTCACTTTTACATGCCCTTTCTCCATACGATTCAGAGCCAGTCCGCAATCAGAAATTTTCTCGCTGCAGCACGCTCAGCTCTTCCAGAATATCTCCGTCCAGCCCAAGAAATTCTAGCCCGCCTAGGTATACATGGCTCACTTCAGGATGCTGATTTTGCATTTCACTTCGGTTATGCTGAAAAAGACCTATGGCGAGCAACAGGTTTCTCACCACCCTATCAATCTGCAAATCCGTCTTTGGTTCTTAGTTATCTGGCTGCCCCATATTTGGTCTCCAGCATTCTTGCCATCACCGGGCGTAAGCAGTTTTTCAAAGCATGTTGTAAGATATCTCACTCCAATACATTGAACGAAGCTGGTCTCCATTTCACATCAAGCAACTGGAAGAACCTGATTGCCATCCCCGATCCAATTTTAGGTCTGAATCTATATGCCGGATATACCCACTCTTCCACTGACCACGAATGCCCGCTCGTTTTCTTTCACCCGGAAAAGACACGAAAGAGCTGGAGTAACTTCCCTATTGAATCTCTGGTTGTACTAGTGACAGACGAGCTTCCTCTGTGTCTGAATGACCTGCGGACTCTTCAGGCTCGGGTAACTTATCGAAAGGTTGAACCGGCCATCTTATCAGATGTCAGTTCCCAAATCGGGATGGCCTCCCTTCTTCGTGAGGAAACTCGTCAATCTCTTCCGCTACACGCATTCTTGTGCGAATATCTCACGCATCTAGCACCTGAAAAGGCTCTTCTTGAGATTGGAAAGCTTCATCTGGACGGAAGGATGGGCGATGAGCTGCTATGTACCGCTCAACCCGAAGAGGAAGCAATTCTCCGCTCTGTCCTTGGTCTTAATCGGAACCGCCCTAGGACAAAGATCAGTGGTAAGGATTACTCCTTTTACGAAGGCGGCGGCGTCGCCCTCCATCGGTCTTCTGGACCGATACAGATTTATGCTTCCCACCTAATCTTTCACCAAAGGCTGGAAAACGAAGAGAAGACATTCTTTCGTGGTTCACTCCACGCCTGCGGTCATTCCTACCCATTCCTAGTGGAAGAAGCCATTCTTCAACGTTCCGCAACAGGACTGAGCTGGTTCCGTCGACTATGCTCGAAAAACAAACTCCCAGCTCCCGATCTGACAACCGCCACCTTTAGGAAATGGCTCGATCTCTGCTATTGCCTGTCTGGAGACGTGCCTTCTAGAGAGATCTATAGCCAGGTCACTTTTGAAAAAGATGAGAGCCTCTTTATTCTACCTAGGGTGATCGTCTCTTCGAATCAGGTTGTTCATGAATTAGCCATTCCGGAGTTACCTCCCACTGTCTTCGAGCATGTCTCGATGAGTGCCAGGCATTTACCGATTCGAGTTCAGCCACTGCTGGAGCCCAAACTGGAAAATATCGTTTTCTGGGCCGCAGTACTCGGCGTGGCTGCTCTCTATACAGCACCAATTTATGCGCAGCCTCAAAGCCGAGTAGTTCTAGTCGGGAGCCGGAACGGTCCAGCTGGTGAACTTCATAAACGGATGGTGGAGGAATTCCAGCTTACTAAAGACGGCTATGTCCACACAGCAATAGAGAAAGACGGCGCCTTTCTCTATGCGGCACCGCTGGAAGCATATCTTGCAGCCTTAAAATACCCATGCCATTTCATAGCAGCGAGATCTCAACCTGCAGCGCTACCGAAGCGTCTCCTTCCTGAACTTCTTCTTGCGTTCATCCAAACTATACTGGAGAAGCAGACCATAGCTGGAGTATGCTGGCATAACGGCCTCGCGAGCGACTTCTACCATTTTCTCCAGACCCTCACCGGGGAACCCTCCCCTGTCATCAAGGAAGCTGCACGAAAGATTCGCTGTTCTGCCTTCCTGGAATCCTCTGCAGACTACGACAGGAAATCACTAGCTGCCCGCTTTCTCTCGCTTGTTAATTACCTGGGCAACAGAGAGCTCCTGCCAGAAAGGACGGTAACCCAAGAGGGGAAAGTAATCACCATCAATTGGACCCGGCTTGATCAAACCTTGAAGGCGCTGATCAAACAAGGTCTTCCTAGCTCTATCCTGGAAGTCGGTGAGTCTTTTAAAATGGAAGGGGGGATCGTGGGCATCGGAGAGACAACAATACAGATTGAGAAAGACTACTGGAGGGCGGTAGCAGACGGCTGGTCTCGATCTGAAACTGTAGTGGCTAGCTTAAAGTAAGCTAGGTGGCAGAACGGAACCAAAGCGAGCGGTACAAGTTCCACGTAATATCTATGATGTTCCCATGCTGTTCTTCGTCTGTTTTCCGATTGTAGAATGTCTCTTGGTGGCCCTTCGTTCGTGCTAGATAGGATTCTAAGAGATTCAGCACAAATTCCTTGTGCCTCTCTATGATTGCGAAAAAGAAGAGAACAAAATTCGAGTTGTAGTACGTATGCTGGTCGTGAGAATCTGGATTAGCTTTCATAGTCGTATCGTAGTAGTCTTCAAGATCTACCAGGGCATCCGTCAATTCTGGTGGATAGTGAAATTGGTGAGCTTCCCAGGTCTCACGAGGTAGCCTTTGGACCGCATACATATCCCAGTATGGCCTGTAATCATCGCTCAGGAATGCGGAGAGCTTATAAAGCTCGGGATAGCTGAACTGCTGTAAAACTTTCAAGATTATAGGTTCGACCAGGGGATGAATAAATTGTGATCCCATTTACCCCTCGCCCATTAACTGTACAATGCGAGTGACACGCTGACTGACAGCCCCTTCGCTGAGCCCTAGCTTTTGAGCTATTTTCTGATTCGAGAGAGCAGGTTTTCCATGAGCGCCAACGCGATAATCATAAACAGTCTGATCCAAAGGATCTAAGGAGTAGTAGACTGCCTCCGCCCAGAATTCAGACTCGGCCATGGTAGTCTCGCCCGGCTGAAAGTATTCATCAGGATTTTTCTCTCGAAGAACACTCTCAGGTATCTCCGACCTCTCAAACTTCTCCAGATAGTCTATTCGATGAATCGATAGACCCGTTGCGTCGGACAGCTCCAATTGGGTAGGATCACGTCCCAGTTCAGTCTCGAAATTAGCTCGACTACGGCGAAGATTCCGCAAATCGTACCAGGCTTTTTGTGGCAAATGCAAACCCTGCGAGCGTTCGTAAACCGTTCGTTTGAGCGGCTGGAGACTGCTCATCAAATAGGTCTCTAATTGGGCTCCTCGATCTGGATCATAACTGTTAAAAGCGGCAGCCGAGAGACGGAGGGCTTCTAGACGGTAAATCGGGTCGTCTGAACCTCCTGCGTAAGAACGTAAAGAGTTCTTGATAACTGGTTCTGCGGCCGTCAAGAGCTGGCCCATAGTCGCATCGCTCGGATCCTGCTTCCAGGTTTCATATCGCGTTTTAAGCTCGCTATTTTTTGCCATGCCTTTATTCTACCATGAGACCAGCTATTGAATCCAGAGCTGGATCAGATTTAGAAGGAATCCATTTCCCCTACTTCTACCAGCCAACTTGATAGTCTAAACTTCCTGAAAGAGGGGACTGAAGAAAGTAACAATTGGAAATAGGATGGCTCCGGAATGCGGCGGCCCTATAAACATCTTCCTGCATGATGTGAGAGAGGGTCACGGTTGTCTCAACCTTAGGCTGTAGAATGCTGATTTCCATAGTGGTCGTGAGTGCCAAACCCAGTACTGCGCGTGCTCCCAGAGTCGGGAACTTTCTGGTTCCCCTTACTTCGACTAAAGATCCTGGAGAGACACCGCTAATATAGGGAATATGGATATCCATCTTTACCTTACCGAAAGCCTCATTCATCGCCTTTTGTTTGCACAGCTGTTCAGCAATGATCAAGCCGTTACCGTAAGATGGAAACCAAGAAGGGGCATTAAGTCTCATTACGCGACCAAAGCGTCCATCTGTCTCGGTGTAAAGAGCTGACGCATCGTACCCTCCTACAGCTTCATCTATCTCTTCCTGACCCCATAGACCGACATATCTGTCGGTCATGATCACGCCTCTTAAAGGATCAGGCCGTAAACCTTGAGTGTTGATTGAATAGCCTGAGATATCGTCCAGCGAGTATTTGACATGGTGTGCTCCATACTGTGGCCGATCATAGCCCAGACGGCAAAGAGGGGCAACTCTAAAAGTTGTCACATGCGGAATCACAGCGAAGCCAAATTCATGACAGAAAGCTACGAGGGCATCCCAGAAGGAACCAAAATTTCGGTGGATCACCTTGCCGATTGAGACAGCGATTACGTCCCTGGTATAGGCATCCAGCCAATTATGCAAGTTGGCACAGGGTGTGGACAGGTAGGCGGTGAGAGCTTCGGCGGCGAGAGCTGAACCGAGTGTACCAGACTGATACCCGAGTCCGTGAGCCGTCTGAGAGTTGCAGAGACTCTGGAAGGTGATTATAAGCTCATCCGGTATGGAGTAATCCCAGTATGCAATTCTCCTCGCAGCCACCCACCAATTGAGGCCGACTACGTTGTCCCACCACGGGTCCCCATTAAATACCATCGGACCGGCGCCTCGAAGGACTGATATAGGCTGCTGCGCAAGCATCCCCAGCCAGCCGAAAGCTTTACAGACAGTTTGGAGTTGACCTGTCCTCGTACCAGTCACTCCCCGACTGTGACCCATATCAGACAAATAGCCACGAAACATTAGGATAGAGGTGTCATCGTTGACCTTCACATAAATATCTGTCAGATGGCTGTACAGATTGGAAGGGAGTTCCTTCGAGCTCCCGGAAAACCAATCAGAGAGCTCGGCATCGATACCGTAGGGAATAACAAACACAGCTCTCGGGATCGAATTAAGGCCATACTGTACAGAAAGGTGAGAGATAGGATAAGTCTTAACGGATCCCGTATCAGCCAGAGTTACACGAGCCCAAGCTTTTATTTGGCTAATATGAGTGAGATTGACGAGTGGCATTGTTCACTCAACTGAAACAGGGAACACTTCGAGAGTGAACTTATAGAGAGGTATATTTGGAAGCATCTCCTGGATATGTATATCAGTCAGCAGGCAGGTATAGACCGAATCTCCGTATGTGATCTCTATGAGACGGATATACCCCACGAAAGCATGATTAGCGTCAAACCAGGTCAGAAGAGCATTGCCTCCAGTTGAAGTCTCAACGCCGTCGCACTGTGCATTAGGATTAAAGCAAATTCCATGGAGGATTATAGGTTGCATTCTAGCATCAAAAGCGAAGAAGTAGACTTCTTCATTTAAGGTAGGCTGAACCGAGTGAATAACCTTCTTATGAATCTCCGCTCTTGTCATAAAGATTGTAGCATTCCCTCCTGATAGATCTGGAATATCGAGAGTTACCGGCTCATAGTTTCTCTCAGGAGGCGGTTCTATAACGACCAGAGATCCCAACGTATTGAAAATCCAGACCATCGCTCACTCTTCTCCAATGGTATTCAACCAGGCTGTTCCATCACGCAAGGCAGTTTCGAAATTATCCAAGAGATCCCTTCGAGAGTTCAGCAGGGAAAGATCGTCAACTACCTTGGAGAGATCTAAACCGCGATCGCGGAGCAGGCCCTCCAGATTACTGGAAGATCTCGCCACCCTCGGTGACTGAACATCGGCAGGAGCACTCGCGGGCTCAGAGAATCGAATACTCGGAGGCGCGAGCTCGCGAAACTGAACTCCTGCGGCGGTGCTTATCTGGTCAGAGAGCCGAAAGCCGGTTGGAGGGAGATCTCGAGACTGAACCCCTCCCGACTGGGGAACACGAAAGGCGTCTATTCCACTGGATTCCGCCTGAGGATTTACAGAGCCCATCTCGCGCGGTCCAAGTGAAATCCTCGATAAGATCTCGTCCGCCAGCTGTACACTTGCTCCCATGTCTATAGGACGGAAGCCGGTCGAAGCTAGGCTGCTAAGCTCGCTTTCCGAAGAGCCCGCTCGTCTTTCTGGACGGAAAATATCTGGCAACCCTTCGCCTTCTGAAGAGACTGCTCGATTGAAATCGGGGAGCGGAAGCTCCTTCATAGGGTCACTTGTTGGTCTAAAGCCGGGGCCAGCTAACTCGCGAAACTGAGCTCCTGCAGATGTACTTATCTGATCTAGAATCTGAGTCTCTCTTTCAATCTGCGGAACTCCGGACATCTCCGATCTCGGAGGAAAGATAGGTTGAAGCGCATCCCCGGTCCAGCGTATTTGGTTCGTCATTATCCCAGAACGGGCCTCAACGGCACCCGAATCGAGACTTCTGGGTGGACCAAAAGGGGCGCTGAATTCAACGGGTCTTCCAAAATTGGTAAATCTAGGAACTTCAGCAATCTCAGCGCGAATCTCAGGCAATTGATAGCGCCCAAGATTACGAGGAGGAAGTTGCGGGAGATCCCTGGGTGGAATGACACTTTCTGGGGGAGAGAGCTCTATGTCAGCAAATGCAGTCTCGTCAATCGGACGCTGACTCTCTTCAACTAGACTATTGATCCAATCATCCGCGTCTGTCATTTTATGCGCCTCAGCCCGAAGAGAGTAGGGATCCAAGAGTCCTCAGGATCTCATCAAGAGGAACATCACCGTGCAGGAAACTCCCAAGCATTTGGGAAAGATTTCCATACTGAGGCTGTTGCGCTGTGGTATACGCACGATACCACCGGTCGTCTGCGGAACCCAGACCGGACTGAACGGACTGGATATAGTTTCTCCAAAATTCGGCAGGGATACCTCCGACAGACTCCATAGGACCCAGTCCTGCTGTCCTTCTAGACTCGTGGGCCGCGACACCTATATTAGGCCAGCTCATCCAGCTAGGATGCGTATACGCCTGAGACTTCCAAAAATCAGAAGCATTTTGAAGCATACCAGAATATGGGGAACGCCTTATAGCCCCCCAGAGATTGTAGATGGGCACGCTAGCCAACTGTGACATTGCCTGCTGATGTGCTGGTGACCCAGGTGGGAGCGACGCTACTCTACTTGCTAGCTGCGCATACGAGCGCAGCTCACGATCCCGGATCGGTGTAGTCCTGTATAGATTAGCCAGAAACGGACCAAAAGCCGGAGCTATTCCACGCTTCGTCCTCTCTCTAATTGTGGAGTAGTAATTCTGCCTCTGTGGAAGAGAGAATCCGTAAGGATCAGGAGTGTGCCGCGCTCCCTCTGACGAAGGCAGCAGCCCGTAAGTTAGAGTATTACCCATCAGGTGAGCTCTCCCATTGACATGAGACGTGAGCGGACGGCAGCTTCCAAATGCCCTGGATAGCGTTTCCAGACCGAAAGCGGACCTATTAAACGTTCAAGTGTACCTACATCCGCCGGCTGCCGTGTTGCTTCCTCTATAGCAGCAAGAGACTGAAGAACAGAGCTTAAGAACTGCGCGCTACCATATGGATCCCGAGCCAAATTAGGAACTAAGCCAGAAGCGGCCAGCTGTTTGAGAACGCGAGCCTGTTGAGCTGGTCGGAATCCAGCGGCTGCCGAACTCAGGCCACCTCGTGAGCTGGACATATAGCTCCCCATTGCCTGAGCCACCCGATTGTATTGCTCAGATGATGGTCTCCCTATTGTAGAGACATCGAGGGCTTTTAGCAAGTCTTTCCGCCATTTAGAGTATGGGTCTAAACCGAGTGAAGAGAGACCGCGCATGAGGGTATGGACGTAAGGATAATAAGCCTGCGTCATTTCTTCCCTACCACCGGGCTCTAAACCCAAACCGAGCAGGCTCCCTATAATCGAGGCGTAATCCTGGGCTCCCTGCTCGATACTCCTCTCAGTTGCTGGCTGGTCCTTCAGCTTGAAAGGGTAAGCCTCACCGCGAGCCGGGATGCGGCTCGTAGCACCACGCAGCAGGTTACCGAATAGTTGTCTTGCATCCGGCCTCATTCTTTCTCCTCTTTTCCCATGCTTTGACGTGCTCGACGAAGGCCTCCACACGATTTCTGGCAGGCATGAATTCGGAGCTCAATGATATGATCAAATTCTTAAAAGCCTCCATCGATGCACACAGTACATTATAGAGCGGTTCAGAAACGGAAGCAAGTCTGGATCGGAGTTCAGGTAAGGTAGCGCATGGAAGCTTCGATTGGCTTAACAAACTGTCTGCCTCTGGGAAGACTAACGTCGACCCATCTATACACAGACTCTGAAGATAGCAAATCAGTTGATAATCCTGCGATAAGCGCTTCAATTGTGTAGCGCTGATCCCACCTCGGCGATCATACTCGAGCTGTGCCATGATGAGATCGATCTCCAGCTTACTAGGGCTACGAAAAGTAACGATAATAGCCCCGTCTAAATAAGTGTAAGACTTCTCAAACCGATGTCCGTTTGTCAGACTCCTCCCAAACTTCATTTTTTCAGTCCATTGATTCATAGCTCTTCATTCTCTAAACGATCGAAATCTGGACATAGCGCGCTGCAATATTGACTGGTGTAAATTTTCCCGTCACGAGAAGGATGGTGACACCGAT